>OOCI01000012.1_pt1 | contig 226101 bp, 167 predicted proteins | sample 1671761 | NCBI WGS metagenome assembly OOCI01 (sample SAMN06348190, study PRJEB24527) | human gut metagenome | biome: human gut; feature: ankylosing spondylitis patient; material: feces | host: Homo sapiens | place: China | collected 2015-10
TTCATAAATTCTCTCTTAAAGTTTAACTTTACATTAATTGTTTCTTTACTCTAACGAAGTGCAAATTTATTAAGAATTATGAAATGTGCAACTGTTTTAATAAGAAAAGCTTCAAAATCTGTCAAAATGCTATTTATTACTGTGAATATATGTTTAGTAGCATAGTTTTCAAGCATCGGACGTTCTATTTTTAGTCGATTTCCTTTCAATATGAAGTTCGATTTAAAAGCAAATATCTAAATAAACATCGTTGTTTTATGTAAAATAGTTAAAAACGAGGGGCGATTTTATTGCAAAAAACAATATTGAAGAACATATTTCCTATAAATAGAAAGCAAAAATGGCAGGTTAGGCGACAAGCTAATTCCTATCTGAAGAAATAAAACAGGCTCAAATTACACTTATTTCCTACCTTTATTACCGGCCACAATGACAATCAACTGATAAAAGATAGAAAATGGATAAAATAGTTTACAACTTAGTCTACAACAGGAAAGGAAGTCTCAATAAGAAAGGAACTGCATTGGTTCAAATAGAGGCTTATCAAGGCAAAAGAAAGAAATATTTCTCTACCAAAGTCTATTTAAAACCCGAACAATGGGACAATAAAAAGCTGATCGTGAAAAATCATCCTAACAGTGAAGCGCTCAACTGGTGGTTGCGTGAGTGTGTTGCCCATATCGAAAAGGTGGAGTTGGAACTTTGGCAACAAGGAAGACAGATTTCGTTGGAACTAATTAAAGAGGTACTGCGGAAAAAGGAAGACCTCCAGTCATTCATCGCTTTTTATCAGGACGAGGTTCAAAGATCTGCTCTGAAAGAAAGCTCTAGGAAGAATCATCTTACAACACTAAAACTGCTGGCTGCTTTCAGACCTGATATCCATTTCTCGGAACTGACCTTCGAATTCTTATGCTCATTCGAACACCATTTACGCCAGAAAGGTTATCATGTCAACACGATAGCAAAACACATGAAACACTTGAAACGCTACATCAATACCGCCATCAACACAGGTTATATGGACGAACGACTCTATGCATTCAGAAAGTACAAGATAAAAACGGTAGAGCACAAACATACCCACCTGACACCCGAAGAGCTGGATCGGTTGGAACAACTAAGAAAGGTGAAAGGCTTGCAACGCTATCGAAAGACATTGGACGCATTTCTGTTTTGCTGCTATGCCGGACTGCGCTATTCCGACTTCATCCGCCTGAGGCCCGACAATTTGGTTCGTGTACGTGACGAAATCTGGTTGGCATACAAATCCGAGAAAACGGGTGTAGAGGTGCATTTGCCTCTGTATTTGCTGTTCGAGGGCAAGGCACTAACCATTCTAAAGGAGCATCAGGACGATTTGGCCAACTTCTTCCAGCTAAAAGACAATTCGAACGTCAACAAGGTCCTAAGGAATATAGCAAGACAGGCAGGCCTTACAAAGAATATTTCATTCCACACAGCCCGACACACCAACGCTACCTTATTAATATATAGTGGCGTCAACATCACAACCGTACAAAAGCTACTGGGGCACAAGAGTGTAAAAACAACGCAAATCTATGCCAGCATCATGGATCAAACCATCATCCATGATTTGGAGCAACATCGAGAACAACCCGTTTCGGCAAACGGAAAACGAAAGAGGCACTTTAGAGAGCCAAAGTAGATGTTTAGAAAGCTAAAGTAGGTGTTTACGATAGCCAAACAGGGCTTTGAAACGGATAATGTAAAGCTATGTTTTCCTTCAAAGAAAGCATTGTTTTCCTTTTAAGAAAACAATGTTTCACGCCTTCACATTCATCCGTATACGTATTAATTTTCAGTCGCATAGATTGAAACCAACGAGAAAAACAATCTTTCACCTAAAAAAGAAGTTTCAACGTAATCCGCTTATAGACAATCGGATACGTTGAAACTTCACATAAATACATTCTATAAACCCTATTTTATCGGATAACTACCGGCACAAAAGGCTGTTGTTTCACGTCGTCGAGTGGAACAGCCCGATAGTTCACACGTGTGAAATCTATTTCAGAAAGATCAATCCGACGAATGGCACTGTTGTACATCGTGCGATAATAGATAACTCGGTTTGTGATGTCTGTAACCGTAGTCCATTGTGTGGCACTGGGAATGTCGACAGGTATTTTGCCATCGGCAAACTCCACGCCAATAGGGATATCGAAATTATTCAGTATCTGGAACCCCTGACGTACAGCATCTTCTGCTTTGGCCTGCAATGGCGCTGTTGTCTGATAGAAAGCGGCACGAACGAAACGAGACGGGGGTGTGACATCGCCTGGAATCCCTAAGGAGCCACTTCCGGCACCGAAAGAAGTAATCTGCACATCACCCATTTTTCGGGCTTCAGCCGTACCTGCGTAGAGGTTGACATAGTTGTTCAGGTTCGTCATCTGCCATTCAAAGCCGGGTGAATTGGTCAGTACTCCCAGTCGATTCTCGTAGAAACAAGGTTTTCCACCTACGATTTCCAGCACAATCTGCCGCCCCGATTTATCAGCAAACCTCCAATGCACGGTAGAAGCCCGCGGATCTATTGCAATGACATGCGCTTTGCTTATAGCTTCCTTCACCTGCTCTATCGTAGCACAACAACCCAGAATCCACGAGATGAGCTGCAAATCGGTAACACTCTGTTCCTTCACTTCTTCATTATAAGCTTCATACTGCCCGTAACCAGGGAAATAGAAGAGTCCAGCAGACAATCCGACCTCATTCAGCCCTTCGACTACAAATTCTTTTTGCTCTACGGAAAGGCCTACATAACCATATTGGGCCACCATTTTCATTCCATTCTGTGCGTATCCAGGCACGTATGAATGTTGTACGTATCCCCGCGGAACCACCACATATTGACTATTCAGTTCACTTCCACCCCATTCGATGGTGCGAGCTACTATGCGCGCACTGTCCTTAGCGGTTAGCGTAATGCCCGTGCAAGCATCGGCCTTTTGCTGTGTCAGTAGTACCATGGCTACAGCCATGCATGTAATAAAAATCTTTTTCATTGTCATCAGGTTTTGTACAAGTAACAAATTTAAAACGAATATGTTTACGTTGTATCACTACAAGCAAGAAATCTGCATAAAAACAGGTCTTCATCTGTTAAAGATCTCCCGCCATACTATAAAATACGGTAGCAAACAAGTACCTCATTTTTCCTTTAATCATCTTCAGATACCCGTCTGAAGCAGGAACATATCTGCTACGCCATCCAAGTAGTGCATAGCTACCACATTCAGAAGTCAGGAGAGGCTAGTTGGAGTTCCGCGAAGACTTTGGTGGTTTCGTATATTGGTATGGAAGAACAAAGAGTTGCAATAGCTCCGAATTTAAGCATTGTATTAAAGCCTAATACGGAATTGCTTGATGAAGTTGTAATTGTAGGTTATGGTACAGGTAAGAAGCTTGGTTCGGTAGTAGGATCGGTTGGAACTGTAAATAATCAGACTTTAGAAAAATCTCCTACAACGAATTTTACTGATGCATTGGCTGGTCAAGTTTCTGGTTTGTCAGTTTTATCTAGTTCTGGTGACCCTACGGCAGTAGCATCTATTCGTTTGCGTGGTGTAAACTCTATTAATGCAGGTACTACTCCGTTGTTTATTTTGGATGGTGCTCCTATTTCTTCTAGTGTGTTTAACTCTCTGAATCCTGGTGATATTGAAAATATTACAGTTTTGAAAGATGCAGCTTCTACTGCAATTTATGGTTCACGTGCAGCTAACGGTGTAATTGTTATTACGAGTAAAAAGGGAAAATTTGAAGAAAAGGCAACTGTTACTTTGCGTGCGCAAGTCGGTTTCTCGAATATGGTAACAGACAAGGTTGATATGATGAACTCTGATCAGTATATTAAGTTCCGTGAAATGATAGGTCAACCTGTATCAGAGGCTGCATACGATGCCGCATATAAATATGGTATTGACACTAATTGGAGAGATGTTATTTTTGATGGACATGCTCCGACTTATACATTAGACGCAAGTGTACGTGGTGGTGGATCAAACACATCTTATTATTTATCAGTAAACCATCATGATCAGGAAGGTATCATTGATCAATCCGGTATTCGTCGTGAATCTCTTCGCTTTAATTTTGATGCACGAATTAAGAAATGGTTGAAAGTGGGTATGCAGTCAAATTTGGGTTTCTCTCAGTATGAGCAGAATAATGAGATTCAAGCGGATGGTATCTATGGTACTAATCCGGCTTATTTTGCCCGTATAACTTTACCTTATGATTCACCTTATTACTATACCTTTGATGAAAATGGTAATATACAATGGGGCGAGAAAGCTATGTATTTGCATTACTCTCAAAAACCAACCGTTGAATACATTAACCAAAATCGTGATGTACAAAGACGTAATGTAACAGCTAATATTAATTTGTACGAAGAGTTAACTCCTATAAAGGGATTGACTATCAGAGCGCAACAGGCTGTCGACTCTTATGATTATACAATCTCAAATCAGGGATTCCCAACAGAGGATTTAAATACTCCAATGGGAGATACTTATAAGGGTGGCGAAGGATATCGTCAAGAGTCTTTTAGCAGATATTACGCTTTTACTTACACAAATACGGCTGAATATAAATTTAATATTGATAACCATAATGTAACATTGCTTGCTGGTCAGGAGTCAATTATTTCTAAGAGTAATGGCTTTGGCGTGTTTACAAGTGGACAAACTGATATTCGCCAAATGAAACTTACTCAAGGAACGACTGTTAGTATCAGTGATTTGAGTCATTCGGTTACAGAAACAGTTTTCAATTCTATGTTCTTTACAGGAAGCTATAATTATGATTCAAAATATTATGTTGATTTAGCTTTCCGCCGTGATGGAAGTTCTAAATTCGCACCAGATCATCGTTGGTCAAACTTTTGGTCTGCTGGTGCCATGTGGGATTTAAAGAAAGAGAATTTCTTAAGTGGTGTAGATTGGCTTAATGATCTTCAACTGAAAGCTAGCTATGGTACTACTGGTAACTCTAGTATTTCTGATTATTCTTATTTTGGTTTGATCGGTAGTGGAAGCAATACATATAATGGTGGAGGAACCCTTGGCATCTCTCAGGCTAGTAATTACGATTTGACATGGGAGACTGTCGCTTCTGCAAATGTTGGAGTCAACTTCCGCCTTTTTGATCGTGTAGGAATGGATATTGATTTCTATCACAAGAAAACGAGTGATATGTTGATGAATATACCTTATTCCTATACAACGGGTTTTGGTTCTGGTAGTGGTAATATCGGTTCTATGGTTAATAAAGGTGTTGATGTTAACTTTAATGTAGACATTGTTAAGAATAGTCAATTCTATTGGAGTGTTAAGGCTAATTTCAACTATAATAAAAATGAAATTACGGAACTTTTCAATGGACGTGACGAATATGCTCTTCCAGATTATGGCTTGATGTATAAAGTCGGACATTCTGTTGGTGAATTCTATACTGTTCGCAGAGCCGGAATTGATCCACGTGACGGTAAGCAGATGTGGTACGATAAAGATGGCAATCTTACTAAGGTATATAATGAAGAAAGAGATGCTGTATTGATTGGTAAGGATATGTTTGCTCCTTTGACTGGTGGTTTCGGAACTGAATTGGCATGGAAAGGCTTGTCTGTTAGTGCCGACTTCACTTGGGCTGGTAAAAAGTATTTGCTCAATAATGATGATTATTTCATCGAGAACTCTGTAATGGCGGCCAAGAACTATAACCAAACGACCAACATGTTAAATATGTGGACAACACCTGGACAGATTACTGATATACCTGCAGCTGGTGAAGTTATTCAATTTGATGATCATTTAATTGAAAATGCATCATTTATTCGTTTGAAGAATCTGACCGTTCAATATGCACTTCCCAAAAATGTCTTAAAACGTTTGGGAGATATGCAAAATGTTAATTTGTTCTTTACTGGACGTAACTTATGGACTATTACGGAGTTTACTGGTTATGACCCTGAACCTGATAGCAACTTGGTTGTATTCGGTTATCCTAATACAAGACAATTTATCTTCGGTCTTGAAGTAACATTCTAAAATTAACTAACTGACAATTATGAAAAATATATTTTTAGCTACAATATTTGCCGCAGGCGCCATTCTCACATCTTGTGATATGGATTTGAAACCTTACGGAAGCCTTGATGATGAAACGGCTATTCAAACAGTCAATGATTGCTATCGTTTCCGTAATGGACTCTATTCCAGCATGAGAGGACTTACTACGGGGTCCTATGTGTATTTCTCAGATATACAGATGGATCAATTTCAAGGAACTACCGCCAATGGTAATCGATTGGGTATTATCTCTCAAGGTGAAATTTATTCATCAGATGGTGATATTACCGGGTATTGGTCAAGTTTATATTCGGTTATTAACTCAGCTAACTATATCATCGAGAAGATGGAGAATTTGAAGGCTACTTCAGAATTATCTGCAGATGATTTAGCTGCATTGTCACGTTATGATGGTGAAGCTCATTTTGTAAGAGCTTATTGTTACTATTGGTTGGTTGACCATTTCTGTGAAACTTATTCTGAAGAAAATGCACAGGCTGCAGCCAAAGGTTTGCCTTTGGTTACTACTTATCATCCGACAGGTGATTTAACCACATACCCTGGAAGAAGTACGCAAGATGAAACCTATAAATTAATTGACGAAGACTTGACAATAGCTTATAATGCTTTAGTTGAGTATGAAAAAACAGATAAATCTAATGTGGCTGCCAATGCAAGTTATTTATCGTCTTATGCCGTTTTAGCTTTACAGGCTCGTATCGCATTGTCAAAAGGAGATAATGCAACAGCTCTCTCTAAGGCAGAAGCCGTTATTAATTCTGGAATATATCCTTTGACAGAGCTTGCTGATTACAAGAAATTGTGGGCTGATGATGAAGGTACCGAAGTTATTTTCCGTCCTTTTATGTCTGCTACAGAATTGGGTAATTCGACGGGAGGAACTTATTTGGCTACGAATGAAGATAATGCAGACTATATTCCGACTTATGATGTATTGTCTATGTATGATGAAGGTGATGTTCGTTTTGATACTTATTTTACTGTTTGGGAATTGACAGATGCTAAAGTACAAGCATACGTATTTACGAAATATCCAGGCAATATTGATTTGCGTACAACTCCCAGTACTCCGAATTATATGAATATGAGTAAACCTTTCCGTACCAGTGAGCTTTATTTAATCGCTGCGGAGGCTGCTGCAACGACCAATCCGACACTGGCTAATAAGTATTTGAATGACTTGCGTAGTAAACGTATCGAAGGATATGAGAATGGTAGTTATAGCGGGCAGAACTTAATTAACGCCATTCGCGAAGAGCGTCAAAAAGAACTTATCGGTGAAGGATTCAGAATGAGTGATTTACGTCGTTGGGGACTTGGCTTCCAACGTAATCCATCTCATCCTGAAAATCCTCAAATTGAAAGTATTCTTGTTACAACCAGTAGTTCTGTTGCCTATGAAGCCGGTGACCATCGTTATGTTTGGCCCATTCCATCTGATGAAATTCAAACTAATCCACAAATGCAAGGCCAGCAGAATCCCGGTTATTAATTGTCAAATTTAAAATTAAATGAATATGAAGTTTAGAAAAATATACGCCTTGCTCTTGACTTCCTTCCTTTTTGTGGCTTGTTCAGAGGAGGAAAGCTGGAATAGTAGTGATGTGACAGTAAATATGGCACAAGAGGAAGTCTTGGTTAAAGAAAGTGCAGGTATATTCAATGTACCTGTAACTGTAAGTGGTGAATTGAACGGGCCTATTAAAGTTACAGTTGAAGTTACTGAAGCTGGTGAGAATCCTGCAATGGAAGATGTACATTATATTGTTACTTCGAAATCTATTGTAATCCCTGCTGATGCAACGGGTGGTAATATTGAAATTTGTGCAGTAGATGATAATGATATAAATGAGACTCGTACTTTTACTGTCAAGATCGTTAATGTAGAGGGTGCTAGTGTAGGAAATCAGACTGTTACTACTGTTGGTCTGAGAGATAATGATTCTGCTTTCTATGAGAAACTTCAAGGTAAGTGGAAAATGTCTGTCAATAGTCCTTATACTGGTGCACAAACTTGGGATGTAACGGTTATCGGTTATGATGAAACAGAAGATGGTTATAATGAGATTCTTTATGTTACAGGAATGATGGGGTATGATTGGACGCAAGCAACGTTATTGTATAATTTTGATATGAATACTCAAAAGGTAACTTTGTCATTCGCATTAGGAACGATGTTTGCAGAAGGTGTGAACTTTGGAGCTGATGGCCTTAATGATGTATATCTAGGAACTGCAGAAGGAAACCAAATGGTAATTGAAGGAACTATCGATGGTGAATGTAATGATGATTTCACGACTATTACTTTTGATAATTCGAAACTACTTTATTTCTTCTTAGCTCCTTCGGGTACAGGACAGTTGAGTGGTTCACTTTGGGATGCTGCTGGTGAGATTGTTATGAAAAAGAATTAATAGATTCGTATAATTAAATTTTGGGGGCGTGTTTTGGTGAAAACACGCCCTTTTTACCCTCTAAAATATCTACCATGAAAAAACTATATTTATCGTTATTCTTATTGCTCTTTTCATCCTTTATTAATCTATGGGCTAAGAAGGTCACGGAGCAACAAGCGTGTCAATTTGCTATTACTTATTCACAAGCAAATAAATGGAAATCTGCAACGATACAGGAGGTTGTGCCTGTTGGTGAAGATTATTATATCATTAATTTTAATCCTCAGGGTTGGATAATTGTTTCAGGTGATGATACTACTACACCTATATTAGGTTATTCGGAACAAGGCTTGTTAAATGTTGAAGATTTGCCGGATAATATGCGATATGTGTTAGGTGAATATGCCAGTCAGATTCAGAAAATTGCTCAGATTGTTGTGACCCCTCATATAGGATGGAGTCACATTACGGGTATCAATACGAGGGCTTCTGGACAAAAAATTGAGCCGCTAATAAAAGTGAATTGGAATCAAGATGCACCTTATAATGTATATTGTCCTCAACAGAAAGCACTTGTTGGATGTGTTGCCGTAGCTATGGGACAAGCTATGAGTGTGCAGCGATATCCGGCCCGTCCGAAAGGAAGCATGAACTACACAAGTGCCAATTACGGTAAATTATCTATTAATTTTGATAATGAAATGGCATACAATTGGGATGATATATTGACTGGTGCCGATAACTATAATGAGGTGGCCCGTTTTCTGTATCATGCCGGTATGAGTGTTCGTATGGATTATGGAACGGACGGTTCGGGTATTCCTAGCAATGAGGTGAATCGTATATCTGATGCTCTTAAAAATGTCTTTTCCTATCCTGATGCAGTTGAATATATTTGGCGAGATTATTATGATGGAGATTGGGAACAGTTATTGATTAATGAATTAAATGCTGGCAGGGCTATCATATACAATGCAGTAGATACTCAAAATAATGCCGGTCATAGTTTTAACTTGGATGGTTATGATGGTAAGGGGATGTTTCATGTCAATTGGGGCTGGGGTAGTTATGGTAATGGTTATTTCCCTGTTGATAATTTAAGAGATGCTTCTATGAATATGGCATATGATAGTCATCATGTCGCTGTGATTGGCATTGGTGCTCCCGATCAGGTTTTAAAAAGCATTTCATTAAGTAATAGGCAAATTGAAGAAGGATTAAAAGCTGGTTCAACTGTAGGGCAGGTTTTAGTGAATGGAGAGGCTCCTAAGGCAGCATTTGAGATAAATGTACATGGTGTATATAATAGTGCTTCTGGAAATTATATGACTGTACCGTTTAAGTACCAAGATGGTATGTTAGTCACCACGGAAAGCCTTAATTCGCAACAAGCGCAATGGGATGTTGAAATTACAGTTACAGATGCGGATAGTAAATCAAGTTTAACACAAGGATTCCGTATTAATGTAACTCCATGGATGAGTATTGAGGAGACTACTTCATTGAAATATGACCGTGTTACTGAAAGTATTTTATTAAAAACAAAGCATAATGTTGCTTATCGTGTCCTATCTGAAGCTGGAACAGAATTGTTGAAAGGAGTATTGGAACCGTTGCCCGAGCTAAAAATCGATTTGAATACATTGCCGGCTGGACGGTTGATAATCGAGTTGACTTGTGGGGAAGAAAAGAAAACGTTTAATGTAGTAACTAAACAGAATTAACACTATGAAAACATTTTTTAATATAAGTTTGAGCTGTTGCGTATTATTTGTACTTTTTGCATGTAGTAAGGATACATTGGAAGGGAATACAGATAATGACAATAAAGTGGAAGTGGAAATCAGTACAACGGTAGAAACAAAATCTACTGTAGTTACCCAATTTACTGATGGTGATGAAATGAATCTATATGCAAAAACATATGGAGATATAAAGGCACCGGATTTTGTGAAGAATATAAAGGCCACCTATAACGGTGGATCATGGGATGTTAGTCCAGTAATTTATTTGGGAGAAGATGAAAAAACTTTTATTTATGCAGTATCTCCTTATTCTGATACTAATACTGATCCTAAAGCCATAATTGTTGATGTATCTCAACAGAAGGATGTGCTTTATTCTGGTTCTTTTGTTCCGGTTTCTTATACAACGCATACGGCTAAGTTAACTATGAAACATGCTTTGTCATTGTCTTCTTTGAATATCTGTACACAAGGATATAATGGCACTGGCAAGTTGCAAAAGCTGGAAGTGGTTGGTGAGGAAATATATGTGGATGGTACTATGGATATCAGTACTGGTAAGATAGCAGGGAACACTAAAGGGAATATCGTGATAGAGTCTGAAAAGCAGCTGCTTGAATCTGGTTGGACCGAGGATCTACCTAAAATATGGGTTATTCCATTCTCAACTAAAGCTAAAAATGTTAATTTGAAGGCTACCATTGATGGAAAGGATTATGTGACAAGTTTTCCAGAAGTGGAGATGAAAAGTGGTTTTCAATATATTTTTAGATTGGTGCTGACGAATTATGGATTGGAATTTATTGCTGATCAGACTGTTGTCATTTCTCTGAATGAAGATTCTGATGAAATGGAAACCCTTGAAAAATATGGAATTATTAGTCTTGTTCATTCTGCTAAAGAATTTGTCTTACCGATGTTATCTGGTGATAATGTGTTTGGTAATGTTACATGGGGGGATGGTGTTGCGGAGTCTTATTCGATGGAAGCTGATCATAGTTACAGTGTAGATGGAGATAAAACGATAATTATTGAAACCTGGAATTCAACAGGATTTGAATTGAAAGATATGGTAGGTATAGAGGAAATAGATCTTAGTAAGTATTAATCAAATATTGTTTTATAATGAGCTTGTCTTATGAAAAATATGACAGGCTCATTATTTTTGTATTTTATTCCTAATAAATCCCTATATTTGCCGTCAGTATATAATAAAAGTACATACAATGGCAATGAAAGAATTTGTAATTTCCGAAGCGCAGGTAGAGACTGCGGTGCTGGTGGGACTTATTACGAAAACGCAGGATGAGCGGAAGACGAATGAGTATCTGGACGAACTGGCTTTCTTGGCTGAGACAGCTGGGGCGGAAGTAGTGAAACGATTTACGCAGAAATTGGATCAGGCTAACTCGGTGACGTATGTCGGAAAAGGGAAGCTGGATGAAATCAAACAATATATAAAGGACGAAGAGGAAGCGGAACGGGAAATCGGTATGGTTATCTTCGATGATGAGCTTTCGGCTAAGCAAATCCGTAATATCGAAGCGGAACTGAAAGTGAAGATACTGGATCGTACGTCGCTCATTCTCGACATCTTCGCCATGCGTGCACAGACGGCTAATGCTAAGACGCAGGTAGAGCTGGCGCAATACAAGTATATGTTACCGCGTTTGCAACGACTCTGGACGCACTTGGAACGCCAGGGTGGTGGTTCCGGTGCTGGCGGTGGTAAGGGTTCGGTAGGTCTTCGTGGTCCGGGTGAAACCCAGCTCGAAATGGACCGACGTATCATCTTGAACCGTATGTCGCTGCTGAAGGAACGTCTGGCCGAGATTGACAAGCAGAAGGCTACACAACGTAAGAATCGCGGACGTCTGATCCGTGTGGCTTTGGTGGGATATACCAACGTAGGCAAGTCTACATTGATGAACCTGCTGGCCAAGAGCGAGGTGTTTGCTGAGAACAAGTTGTTTGCCACGCTCGACACAACGGTGCGTAAGGTGATTATCGACAACCTGCCTTTCCTGCTCAGCGATACGGTAGGGTTCATCCGCAAATTGCCTACTGATCTGGTGGATTCTTTCAAGTCGACGCTGGACGAGGTGCGCGAAGCCGACCTGTTGTTGCACATTGTGGATATCTCGCATCCCGACTTCGAGGAACAGATTGAGGTGGTGAACAAGACTTTGGCCGACATTGGAGCAGCAGGTAAACCTATGATTTTGGTATTTAATAAAATAGATGCCTATACGTATGTGAAGAAGGATGAAGACGACCTGACTCCGCGCACCAAGGAAAACTTGTCGTTGGAGGAACTGATGAAGACGTGGATGGCAAAGCTGGAGGATAACTGCATGTTCATTTCGGCTCGTGAGAAGACTAACATCGAGGAAATGAAAACAATGGTTTATCAGCGTGTGAAGGAATTGCATGTGCAGAAATACCCGTATAATGACTTTCTCTATCAAACTTACGACGAGAACGGGGAATTATAAAAATAGTATATAATAAGACCTCTTCGGAGGATTTGTAGATAAGAATCTCTATGAAACGTGGGTGGATATGGCTGTTTGTCGGCCTGTCCGCCTGCGTTTCATGCGTTTATACAAGGAACTAAACAATAGTAACATGGAAATTTACAGAAATCTGACCGGGGATGAGATTCTTCGGTTGAAGAACCAGTCGTGTCTGGCAGATGACTGGGAGAAGATTCGTGTATCAGAAAACTTTTCAACGGAGTTTGTACACCACGCACGTTTTTCAGGGGAAGTTAAATTGGGCGTTTTTCAGACGGAGTTTACGATGCCGGGAGGTATACGCAAGCATTCCGGTCTGCGGCACGTGACGTTGCATAATGTGACGGTGGGTGATAACTGCTGTATAGAGAATATCCAGAACTATATTGCCAATTACGAAATCGGACACGATACGTTTATCGAAAATGTGGATATCCTGTTGGTGGACGGGGTATCGAAGTTCGGTAATGGGGTGGAGGTGTCTGTACTGAATGAGACGGGTGGTCGTGAGGTGGTTATCAATGACAAGCTGTCGGCTCACCTGGCTTACATCATGGCACTCTACCGCCACCGGCCCGAACTGACTGCCCGTCTGAAAGAGATTGCCGATTATTATGCCGGCAAACATGCTTCGTCGGTAGGAACCATCGGTTGTCATGTAACCATCCTGAATACAGGATCGGTGAAGAACGTCCGTATTGGAGACTATGCCTATATTTCGGGTGCCTGCCGTCTGTCCAACGGTAGCATCAACAGCAATGAGGAGGCGCCTGTACGGGTGGGCGACGGGGTCATCTGCGATGATTTTATTCTTTCCAGCGGTTCACATGTGGACGATGGTGCCATGCTGACGCGCTGCTTCGTGGGGCAGGCCTGCAAGCTGGGGCATAATTATTCGGCTTCGGATTCTCTGTTCTTCAGTAACTGTCAGGGAGAGAACGGCGAGGCTTGTGCCATCTTTGCCGGTCCCTTCACCGTGACGCACCACAAGAGTACGCTGCTCATTGCGGGGATGTTCTCGTTCATGAACGCCGGTTCGGGTTCCAACCAAAGCAACCACATGTATAAGCTTGGTCCTATCCATCAGGGTACACTGGAGCGTGGTGCCAAGACTACGTCCGACTCTTACATCCTTTGGCCAGCCCGCGTGGGGGCTTTCTCACTCGTCATGGGACGTCACGTCAACCATTCTGATACATCAAACCTGCCGTTCTCTTATCTGATAGAGCAGAACAACACCACCTATCTGGTACCGGGTGTCAACCTGCGCAGTGTGGGAACCATACGCGATGCACAGAAGTGGCCCAAACGCGACGGGCGCAAGGACCCCAACAAGCTGGATTTCATCAACTACAACCTGCTCAGTCCTTATACCGTGCAAAAGATGTTCAAGGGACGCGAGACACTGCTCAACTTGCGTCAGGCCAGCGGCGAGCTGTCCGACATCTACTCTTTCCACAGCGCCAAGATACGCAATTCGTCGTTGGTGAACGGTATCAGGTTCTACGAAATCGCGATTCACAAGTTCTTGGGTAACTCCGTCATCAAGCGCCTCGAGGGCATCGATTTCCGCAACGACGACGAAATCCGTGTCCGCCTTCGTCCCGATACGTCCATTGGCAGTGGCGAATGGGTGGACATCTCGGGTCTGATAGCACCGAAGAGCGAGGTGGATATGTTGATAGCCAATATTGAAAACGGAACGGTGAATAGACTGAAGGAAATCAATGCGGAGTTCGAACGAATGCATCGCAATTACTATACTTATGAATGGACTTGGGCTTACGAGAAATTGGAAGAATATTATGGCGTGAAGCCAGAAGAGGTGACTGCTGCCGACATTATTCGTATTGTGGAGAAATGGAAAGAAGCGGTCATCGGCCTTGACCGTATGGTCTATGAAGACGCCAAGAAGGAATTTTCTCTGGCATCCATGACGGGCTTCGGTGCCGATGGTTCGCGGCTGGAAAAGGAAATGGACTTCGAGCAGGTACGCGGCGACTTCGAGAGCAATCCGTTTGTCACTGCTGTGCTGAAGCACATCGAGGTGAAGAGTGCGCTGGGTGACGAATTGATAGAACGGATGAAGAGGGTAGGTAACTGAAATTATTCCTAAAAACCTTCATCCTCACAGAAGAAAAGGCTTTCAATTAAAGAAATATTTCGATAATACTTCTTACCTTTGCATCAATCAAGATTGAACAACCTTTTAAACAAATTGTAATTATGGCAACAACACCTCCGTTCAAGTATCAGCCCATGTTCGAGAAGGGCAAGGATACGACTGAGTATTATCTGCTTACCAAAGACTACGTGTCTGTAAGCGAGTTTGAAGGAAAACCCATCCTGAAGATTGAGAAGGAAGGATTGACCGCCATGGCCAACGCGGCTTTCCGCGACGTGTCGTTCATGCTGCGCCGCTCGCACAACGAGCAGGTGGCCAAGATTCTGAGCGACCCCGAAGCCAGCGACAACGACAAGTACGTGGCACTGACCTTCCTGCGCAATGCCGAAGTGGCTGCCAAGGGTCTGCTTCCCTTCTGCCAGGATACCGGTACGGCCATCATCCACGGCGAGAAAGGCCAGCAGGTATGGACGGGCTATTGCGACGAAGAGGCCCTGTCGCTGGGTGTGTACAAGACTTATACCGAGGAGAACCTGCGCTACTCGCAGAACGCTCCGCTCACTATGTACGAGGAGGTGAATACCAAGTGCAACCTGCCCGCACAGATTGATATCGAGGCCACCGAAGGCATGGAATATGAGTTCCTCTGCGTGACCAAGGGCGGCGGTTCGGCCAACAAGACTTACCTCTATCAGGAGACGAAAGCCATCCTGAACCCCGAGACGCTGGTTCCGTTCCTCGTGGAGAAGATGAAGACGCTGGGTACGGCGGCTTGTCCTCCCTACCACATTGCCTTCGTCATCGGCGGTACGTCGGCCGAGAAGAACCTGCTGACCGTGAAGCTCGCCTCCACCCGCTTCTATGACAACCTGCCCACGACAGGTAACGAATACGGTCGTGCCTTCCGCGACATCGAGCTGGAAAAGAAGGTGCTCGAAGAGGCTCACAACATCGGCCTCGGCGCACAGTTCGGCGGCAAATACTACGCACACGATGTGCGCATCATCCGTCTGCCGCGCCACGGCGCATCGTGTCCCGTAGGTCTGGGCGTATCGTGCTCGGCCGACCGCAACATCCGTTGCAAGATCAACAAGGACGGTATCTGGATTGAGAAGCTGGACAGCCATCCGGGCGAACTGATTCCCGAAGCTTTGCGTCAGGCAGGCGAAGGCGACGCCGTACGCATCGACCTGAACCAGCCGATGGCCGACATCCTGAAGGAGCTGACCAAGTATCCCGTGGCTACACGTCTGAGCCTGAACGGTACCATCATCGTAGGCCGCGACATCGCACACGCCAAGCTGAAAGAGCGTCTGGACCGTGGTGAAGACCTGCCCCAGTACATCAAGGATCACCCCATTTACTACGCCGGACCGGCCAAGACGCCGAAGGGCATGGCCTGCGGCTCTATGGGCCCCACGACGGCCGGCCGTATGGACCCGTACGTCGACCTGTTCCAAAGCCACGGCGGCAGCATGATTATGCTGGCCAAGGGTAACCGCAGCCAGGCTGTGACCGACGCCTGCAAGAAGCATGGCGGCTTCTACCTCGGCTCCATCGGTGGTCCTGCAGCCATCCTGGCACAGAACAACATCAAGAGCATCGAGTGCGTGGAATATCCCGAATTGGGCATGGAAGCCATCTGGAAGATTGAGGTGGAAGACTTCCCCGCCTTCATCCTCGTGGACGACAAGGGCAACGACTTCTTCAAGCAACTGAAGCCCCGCTGCTGCAAGTAAGCGACGGCATTTGAGATAGAAAAGGATGCGCTCCTCATTGCGGGGATGCGCATCCTTTTTTTGTCTGTATCCGTTTGTCTCGGAAGCCTGAAGTTGGGAATGTCGTGCGTTCCCTTGAGGGAAACAGCAGTTCCTATATAGGGAAACGTTCGTTCCCTTATAAGGAAACTGTCGTTCTCATGCGCAGGGAACGCACGTTTCCTGTGGAGGGAACGGGCGTGTCCAAGCTTTGGAAACAAGCGTTTCCTGCGGAGGGAACGGACGTAAGATTGCAGAACGATTACCGTTAAGGCGGATTCTGTCGTTGGGCAGGCAGGTGAGATGGGGCGGTTTACTTGGTGCGTACCTGATCCCACGACGGTGGTGTCACACCCAGCAGATGGCGAACGAAGAAGTCATACCGTTTGTGCTCGCCGAAGTCCTCACCCATCGTATGGCGGGCACCGGGGATGACCACCAGGTCGAAGTCCTTGCCGGCCTTGATGAGGGCGTTGACTACCTGCATGGTCGAAGCCGGATCGACATTGTCGTCCATCTCGCCTACGACCAGCATCAGGGGACGCGTCAACCGATGGGCGTTGTCCACGTTGGAGCAGGCGCTGTAGGACTCGTCCACGGGGTAGCCCATCCACAGTTCGTTCCACCAGATTTTGTCCATCCGATTGTCGTGGCATCCGCAGGCCGAGTAAGCGGCTTTGTAGAATTCGGGATGGAAGAGTACGGCGCCTGTAGACTCCTGTCCGCCGGCCGAGCAGCCGAAGATGCCTACGCGGTCGATGTCCATGTAGGGATACTTCTCGGCGGCGGCCTTGATCCAGGCGATATGGTCGGGCAGGCCGGCATCCTTCAGGTTCTTGTAGCATACTTCTTCGAACTCTTTGGAGCGGAAGGAGGTAGTCATGCCGTCCACCTGTACCACGATGAAGCCCAGTTCGGCCAGCGAGGTCATCCACCAGTTGTAGGGAGTAAAGGTTTTGGGTACGTATTGGTCGCCCGGGCCGGAGTAGATGTACTCGATAATGGGGTATTTCTTGTTCGGGTTGAGATTGGTGGGGCGGTAGATGAGTCCCCACATGTCGGTCTTTCCATCGCGCCCTTTGGCTGTGAACACCTCGGGGGCCTTCCAGCCGTTCTGTACCAGTGCCGATATGTCGGCCTGCTCCAGCGTCATGCGTATGCTGCCGTCGGTCGCGTTGCGCAGAACGGCCACGGGTGCCTGGTCCACCTTGCTATATACATCGACCAGATATTGATGGTCGGACGAATACCAGGCCTTGTGCATTCCCTCTTCAGGGGTCAGGCAGGTCAGACCGGAGCCGTCGAAGCCGATGCGGTAGTAATGGATAAGGTACGGATCTTCGTCCTTGTTCATGCCGTTGGCCGAGAAGTAGATGATCTCGTTCTGCTCGTCCACGTACTGTACTTCGCGTACGTACCATTCGCCACGGGTGATTTGGCGGAGGGGTTTCCCTGTTGCGCGGTCGTACAGGTAGAGGTGGTTGTAGTTGTCGCGCTCGCTCGACCAGAGGATGCGCTTCCCGTCTGCAAGGTAGTGGCGGTAGATGCGGGGATAGTTGACATATTTTTCTTCCTTTTCCTCAATCAGCGTGTGTACTTGGCCGTCGGTTGCCGACATCTCCAACACCCGATAGACTTTGTGTCCCCGTTCGTTGTACTCAAACGTGATGGCCTTGCTGTCAGCGTTCCAAGTGGGGCCGTACAGGTCGTACTGGTGGCTGAAGAGTTCGGTGGAGGGAATCAGTCGGCGTCCGCTCTCCACTTCGAAGATGCAGGGTACCTTGAAGCGCAGTTCGTCGCCAGGTTTGGCATACTCCTGCTTGTGGAGCTTGGGTTGGAGTTGGTCGGCGGGTGACGATTCTACGTAATAGACATAGCGTTTCTCGGCGGGACGGATGCGGCAGGCAGCCAGTGCTTTCGAGTTGGGTGACCATTGGATGTAGGATGAATAGTAGTTGCCTTTCGTACCGTCGATACTCAGTTGTTTTTCTTTTCCGCTGGCGACGTCGCGCACGTAAATATTGTCATTCTTGATGAAGGCTGTATATTTCCCGTCGGGCGAGGTGACAGGCCTACGGCCTTTCTCGTCGTCCACCTCCATCCAGTGAGGTTGTGGTCCGCGGGGTTGTACTTTGCCTTCCGTCAGGAGCGTGTTCTTCTTGATGGCGTATGCCCAATACCGGCCTGCCGACTCGAAGCGCAGGGTGTCGGCCTTTGGGTTCAGGCGGCACTGGTTCAGGGGCAGGTTGTAGGCATCAGTCTGTTTTCCTGTTTGTTCGGAAAGCTGCGTGGCTAGTTTCTCCTGGTTGAACAAGGCGGAGCGTTTGGATTGTTTGGCGTCAATCTTGACGTATTCCTTTCCTCGGGTTGTGTTACGGATGTACCAGAAAACATCGGTGTTTTCCACCCAATGGGGGACGACGTTGCTGTATAGCACGTGTCTCGGGTTGTATTTTTCGCGAAGGCTATAAGCCCGGTTATAGTCTTCTACTGTGCCCTGCGGATAGGCGGGCAGGCTGAACAGTCCTCCTATGCAAAGGAGGAAAAGGGTACTTTTTAATGAGTTAAGCATCGTTTTACCTGTCTTTATTTGTTGTTTCTTTATTGGAAGTATATGTCTTAGTGTGGAGTAGCATGTTGTATAGGCAAAGTTAAAAAGGAATGTTGAAAAGGACGATGATATGGCCAATAAATTTGTTGTGTTATGAAAGAAACTTTTATATCTGTTCGCATGGGCTAAGATATGCAAGTAAAGTCTTTCAATTTTATATCTTCTTTTTTTAGGAAATACCACCATCCTTTTCTATCTTTATGCCCTCAAATCTTGAAGAATAGACTTTATGGAAAAAACGGTTTCGAAGCAGAAGTCCGGACACATCGTGTGGCTGGACATTGTCCGTTTGGCAGCTATGTTTATGGTGGTGTGCTGTCATTGTACGGATCCTTTTAATTTTTATCCGGGTACATCGCCCGAAATAGGTGAGATCAAGTTCTGGGGAGCAGCCTACGGAGCTTTATTGCGTCCTTGTGTTCCGCTATTTGTTATGATTACAGGGGCCTTGTTATTGCCGGTTCGTGAGAGTAGTGGGGCTTTTTACAAGAAACGTATCACACGTGTATTCTTTCCTTTCCTTATTTGGTCGGTACTTTATAACCTGTTTCCATGGGTGACAGGATTGTTGGGTGTAGAGCCGCGGGTTATTCTCGATTTCTTTCCCTATTCGGGTGAAGACGTGATGCGTCAGTCGCTGGAGGTAAGTCTGGGCTATATTGCCGGTATACCGTTTAACTTCTCTATTTTAGCTGTGCATATGTGGTATATCTATCTGTTGATAGGACTTTATCTCTATTTGCCAGTCTTTTCAGCATGGGTAGCTCAGGCTTCGGAGCGAGCCAAGTTATGGTTCCTGGCTTTGTGGGGTGTGACCCTGTTGCTTCCTTATTATAATGAGTTTGTGTCCGAATACTTATGGGGATCTTGTTCGTGGAACTCGTTCGGTATGCTTTACTATTTTGCAGGATTTAATGGTTATCTGCTATTAGGTCATGTCTTGCGTCATCGGGAGTGGAGTAGACGGATGCTGTTACTGGTAGGTGTGCCGATGTTTATCGTTGGGTATGCAGTGACTTATCTGGGTTTTCGTCATATGACAGCCCTGCCAGATTGTACAGACGAAATGTTGGAACTGTTCTTCACTTATTGTTCGCTGAATGTAGTCTTGATGACCGTTCCCGTATTCATGTGCTGTAAGAAGATAGAGATACACTCAGAACGGCTTTGTCGGATGCTGGCCAACTTGACACTTTGTGGTTTTGGAGTTTACATGATCCACTATTTCTTTACAGGGCCTTCTGTCGTATTGATGCGTTTGTTGGATGTACCCATCTGCATTCAAATACCTTGCGCTTCGGTTGTGGCATTTGGAGTGTCGTGGTTGTTGGTAGCATTAGCCTATAGGGTATTCGGCCGAAAGACGCGTTGGGTATTGGGTTAGTTTTTCAACTTTTTCTTCCACTGCTCGTATTTCTTGAATACTTTCAGACCGCCATTGTTATACCAGCTGTACCCGTTGCGCCGTTCATGACCAATTTCTGACAGGTCATAGCGCTTGATACCATCGCGGTCGCAGAAGAAGGGGCGGTTGTCTTCGAGTGTGTAGAAGCGGGCCCATAGCGGGTCACACGCTTCGCCTTCTTGACAGGGTATCATGCGATAGTCTTTCTGGCCTTCGTCATTGGTGAAATATTCACGCTTCAGGCCGTTGATTTGTACTTGTTTGAACCAGTTGACAGCTCCTTCTATGCTGGCGATAATCTCGGGCGAGGGGTGAGGAAGATTCATCAGGAAAAGCACGATGTTGTCCGACTCAGCTCCGCTGAGTGAGGGCAGTTCGTAGGCGCGGGCCTTGGCAGGGGCTAAAGTGTGCTCGTCGTGTTGGGCACACCACACAGTTAGTTTCCCGTTCTGTTTTACTTGCGTATGGAGGATACACTCTATACCTTTGTCTACTGCGGCCTGTGCCTGTTTGCGGATATCTTCGGGCAAATATGTGTAGGGTGCCTTGTCGTTGGCTATGTCCTGTAGTAATTCCATGACATTGATCATGGCATCGTCGTTGTAGGTGATGTGGGTGTAGTAGCCTGTAGGGCGTGGATAGAATTGGGGCCATCCACCGTTATCGTATTGTGCTTCGAATAGGTATCGGATACCTTTAATGGCGGCTTTCTTGTACTTCTCGATGCCTGTGGCGTTATAGAGGCGCGACAAATAGGTAATTTCAGTTGTAGTAGCTGTATTGTCAATCGTGCTTTGATTGACATCGTCTTTTTCAGACAGTACTTCTTCCCGCTCTTTTTCATCCAGTTCGGCAGGTATGTAAATATTCTTCGGCCATCCTCCTGTTGTCTGTTGGAAGAGTAGGACATTGTCACCGATACGAATGGCTTCTTTAGTTTTAAAAAAGTCATCGTTCAGTTTTGGAGCCATTTTTACCCAACTCTTATAGGGTTGTTTACTTTTATACGTTACTTCTGACTTTTGTGCATGTGTCAGGGTAGAACTAAGTAATGCAGCGATGCAGGCCAAGACAATTTTTCTCATGATAGAATTCCTGTTTTCGTTTCTGTTTGATTGTCACAAAAGTAGCGTAATATTTGGATTCGGATGGCGAAAAACTGTTTTATTCCAGGTACTTTGTCACTTTTCCACTGATTTGTAGAAGCGATATTTCGCAAAGTTTAGTGTTATATTCAGCTGTCAGGATGCGTTCCTCTGCGTCAAGGAGGCTCTTTTGTGCTTCGCGCATTTCGATACCCGAAAGGTTGCCCAACATGTAACGTTCCATGGCGATGTCATGGTTGTCCTTGGCGGCGATGAGGTTCTGCCGTTCCAGGTTCAGCATCTCCAGGTTGTTGCGGTAGGCTTGCCACAAGTTACTCAGGTCGGCCCGCAGTGCCAATTCCAGCTCGTCGCGTTGCAGGCGTGCGTTCTTCACGGCGATGCTGGCATTGCGCCGCTCGCGCTTGCGGTTGCCGTCGAAGAGGTTGAACCCTACGGTGATGCCTCCGTTGAATCCGAAGTTGTTGCGGCGGCTGTAGTTGTTGATGTCATACTTGTTGAACGTATAGCCGTATCCAGCGTTCAGCCGCACGTAGGGATAGTTTCGTGAATTCACTTTCTTGTAGTCCATCTGTGCCAGCTGGGTGTTCTGGTCGGCTTTCAGCAGGGAAGAGTTTACGCTCAGGGTGGCTTTCCACAGCTCTTCGAAGTCGAGCGACTGGTTCACGTCGATGATGCTGTCGGGCGTCTGGATGAGCTGGTCCACGTCTTCGTTGCCCATCAGCTCGTTCAGGTTGATGCGCGAGGTGTGCAGCAGCTCCTGCTGCTTCATGTACTGGGCGCTGTCGGCGTTGAAGTCCACCTTGGCCTGCTGGTAGTCGAGGCGTGAGAAGTCTCCCACATGGTAACGTGCCTCCACGATACGCAGTCGCTCCTTGGAGAGCTGCACGGCATAGAGCAGGTTCTTCATGCGGATTTTCTGCTGGATGAAGTTGTAGTATTCGGCGGCCAGCGAGGCGATGAAGTCTTCCAGCGCGATGCGTGTATTGGTCTCTCCCTGTTCGCGGAGCAGCTTCAGCTGCTGGTAGGTGGTGGAGATGTTGAAGCCGTCGAAGATGGTCCAGTTCAGGTCGATGCTTGCATCGACGGTCTGGTCGAACACGTTATGCTGCTTTTCCGTAACACCAGTATTCCGCACGGTGCTGTTGGTGTTGTTCAGCGTGGCCCGGTAGCCGCCTGTCAAGTCGATAGTGGGCAGGGCGCCTGCGTTGGCCAGGGTGGCATTGTTTTTACTGATCTGCTCCTCGTTGTGCGTGATGCGCAGGGAGTAGTTGTTGAGCAGCCCCTGTTTGAGGCACGACTTCAGGGTATAGGTGGCCGCCTGCTGTGCCTGCAAGGAACAAAGGGTACAGAATGCGGCTATCATAGACAAGGCGATTCGTTTCATATCTTTCTTACTTTACTTCGGTTGGTTGACACATAGCTGTAGATGGCGGGTACGATGTACATGGTGAGCAGTGTGGATACCAGCATGCCGCCTACCACAGCCGTACCCATGGCGATGCGCTGGTTAGCACCTTCGCCTGTAGCGAAAGCCAGCGGGATGAGGCCGATGACGGTCGAGGCGCTGGTCATCAGGATGGGGCGCAGACGCTGGAGGGCGGCATCCTTGATGGCCTGCAACTTGTCTTCGCCCGCTTCCTGCTTCTGGTTGGCAAACTCCACAATGAGGATACCGTTCTTGGCTACCAGACCGATGAGCATAATAATGCCGATTTGGCTGAAGATGTTCATTGTGATGTCACCGAAATACATGAATATCAGGGCTCCGGCAATGGCCAGCGGCACGGTGAGCATGATGATGAGCGGATCCTTGAAGCTCTCGAACTGGGCGGCCAGAATCAGATAGATGAGGAAGATGGCCAGGATGAAGGCAAACATCAGGCTGGATGCACTCTCACTATAGTCCTTCGAGTCGCCTGCCAGAGCCGTACGGAAGGTTTCGTCCAGTACTTCGTCGGCTATCTTGTCCATTTCTTCCAGTCCCTGTCCGATGGTCTTACCCTCGGCCAGACCGGCCGAAACGGTGGCCGATACGAAACGGTTGTAGCGGTACAGCTTCGGAGGAGCCGTGCCGTAGACCAGTTCCACGAGGTTGTCGAGCTGGATCATGTCGCCTGCATCGTTACGGATGTACAGACCGACGAGGTAGGCCGGCTTGTTGCGTTGCTGGCGGTTGATTTCTCCCAATATCTCGTATTGCTTGCCGTTCATGTAGAAGTAGCCCATACGCTGGCCGCTCAAGCCGTATTGCAGGGTTTGGGCAATGTTCTTGGTGCTGACGCCCATGGCGCCGGCCTTGTCGCGGTTGATGCTGATGCGGGCTTCAGGCTTGCTGAACTTCAGGTCGACGTCGGCCATCTGGAAAACATCGTTTTCGTAGACACGTTCCATAAATTTCGGCAGCACTTCCTGCAGTTTTTCAAGGTTGGTGGCCTGCAATACATATTGCACAGGCATGCTGGCACGGCGTCCGCCGAACGAAGACTGCTGGCGCAGGAAGGCGCGGGCTTCTGTTTCGGACTTCAGGGCGCGGGTCAGCTTGGCGGCCACATCCATCTGGCTGTAGTCGCGTTCGCGAATATCTTTCAGCGTGATTTGCACGTTGCCGCTACCGCTCGATACACGTGCCGTGACGGCTTCGGCATCGGGGATGATGGAGTCGACCACGTCGTTGATACGTTCGGTATAGTCGCGGATGTATTCGTAGCTCACACCTTCGGCACCGATGGTGCTGATGGTGATCTGCGAGCGGTCTTCCAGCGGAGCCATCTCGGCGGGTATGCTGTTCCACAGAACGAAGATGATGCAGAACGTGATTAAGGTGAACACCAGGGCTATCCACCGCTTGTGCAGGAATGCGGCCAGTGAACGGCTGTACAGGCGGTTCATCCCCTCGAAGAAGGGTTCTGTCTTGCGGTAGAACCAGTTCTTCTGTTCCTGTCGTTTCAGCAGCTTGGTGGCCAGCATCGGCGTGAAGGTAAGGGCTGCAAACGAGGATATGATGATGGAGCCCGAGATGACGAAGCTGAACTCGCGGAAGAGTCGGCCTGTGGTACCTTCCATGAAGACGATGGGGAAGAACACGGCCACCAGCGTGATGGTGGTGGAGATGACGGCAAAGAAGATTTCCTTGGCTCCCTCGATACCCGCTTCCTTGGGCGGCATGCCTTTCTCGATGCGGACATAGATGTTCTCGGTCATTACGATGGCGTCGTCCACCACCAGACCTACGGAGAGGACGACGGCCAGCATCGTCAGTACGTTGATGGAGAAACCTGCCACGTACATCACGAAGAAGGCACCGATGAGCGACACGGGAATTACGATGCAGGGTACCAGCGTGACGCGCCAGTCGCGCAAGAAGAGGAAGATAATGATGATAACCAGTACGAAGGCTTCATACACGGTGCTTTCCACTTCGCTGATGGAGGCGCGGATGAACTTGGTGTTGTCGAATCCGTAGCTGTAGGTCACATCTTCGGGCAGGTCTTTCTTCATGCGCTCCATGCGTTCGTACACGGCGTCGGCAATCTGGATGTGGTTGGCACCCGGCTGGGGAACAACAACTACACCTACCATCGGCACGCCGTTCATCTTCATGTAACTCTTGATGTCGGCGGCTCCCAGTTCGGCACGGCCGATATCGCTGAAGCGGATGATGCGGTTGGCATCTTCCTTGATGATGAGGTTGTTGAACTCTTCGGGTGTATGCATCAGACCCAGAGTGCGGATGGTAAGCTCGGTCGTATTCCCTTCGATACTGCCCGACGGGAGCTCGATGTTTTCCTGGTCGATGGCATTCTTTACATCAACGGGGGTGATGCCGTAGCCTGACATCTTGGTGGGATCGAGCCAAAGGCGCATGGAGTACTTCTTTTCGCCCCAGATGCTCACGCTACTTACGTCGGAGATAGTCTGAAGCTGTTCCTTTACGGTGAGGTCGGCTATCTCGCTCAGCTCCAGCAGTGAGCGCTTGTTACTCTGCAGGGCTACCATCAGAATGGGCACGGCGTCGGCGTCGGCTTTCGATACGGTAGGCGGGTCGCAGTCGCGGGGCAGGTAACGCTGGGCACGTGATACCTTGTCGCGCACGTCGTTGGCGGCTGTCTCCAGGTCGACAGACAGTTCGAATTCGACGGTGATTCGGCTTTGCCCCTGCTGGCTGACACTGGTCAGTGAGCGGATGCCAGGGATACCGTTAATGTTCTGCTCCAGCGGTTCGGTTATCTGGTTTTCGATGACGTCGGCGTTGGCACCTGTGTACGAACAGGACACGGAGATGATGGGGTTGTCCACCGACGGATATTCGCGCACGCCAAGGTAGGTATAGCCAATGAGTCCAAAGAGTAGGATGATGATGGTCAATACCGTTGACAATACGGGGCGGCGTATGCTTAGTTCGGATATATTCATTTAAATGAAGAATTAGATATTAGGAATTACAAATTACGAATTACAAATGAACTCAAGCGAGGGGAAGAGAGGACGGTTGATTTATAAAATCTACACGTAAAGACTCTTCACCCTTTGTTTCTCATTTTTAATTTATTCGATATGATCGATGGTAACGTCCATTCCTGTGCGGAGTTGTTGAGTACCAGATATGATAACCGTGTCTCCAGTAGCCAGACCTTTGACTACCTGTACTTGTGCATCGGTGCGGATACCAGTGATTATCTCTGTTGGTTCAGCCTTCCCCGAGCGATAGACAAATACTTTGTCTTTACCCATTTCGGGTACAATGGCTTGAGAAGGAATGGCCAATGCATCCTTGTATTCCTGCTTCTTCAACGTGATGGAGGCGTAACGGCCTGGCATGATGCCGCTGGGGTTGGGATAGAGGGCACGTACGGTTAAGGTGTGTGTATTGATGTCAAGGCTCGACTCTCGGGCGTAGACTTGTGCATGATAGGTGTCTAGCGAACCTTCCAGCGTGAAGCTCAGGTTGGTGCCCACCTTGATGTCGCGGGCATAACGCTCGGACACAGCAAACTCCAGCTTCAAGGGAGAAATCTTGGTGAGCTTGGCCACGATGGTAGTAGGCGAAGCGTAGGTACCCACACTCACCTGGCGCAAACCAATGATGCCGTCGAAGGGGGCGCGCAACTCGGTTTGTGCTATCTGCGCCTCGACGCTTTCGATGTCGGCATTCAGGGTGGCCAGTTCAGTTTTTACTTGCTCGTAGGCTTCCTGGCTGACAGCATCACGTTTCAGCAGGGCGTCCTGACGGAATACGCGGTCTTCGGCCAGTTTCAGTTGCGAAACCAGTCGTTGCAATTGTGCCTGCAGCGGGCGGTCGTTTACTTTGGCTAGCAGCTGGCCTTTTTTTACAGTACTTCCTTCTTCGAAATTGATTTCAACGATTTTGCCTGATGTCTCGAACGAAAGGTTTACTTCTTCGTCGGGTATCAGGCTGCCGATGATCGGAATTTCGTCGGTCAACACTTGTGGCTTTACAATGATAGCATTGATATTTAGCGCTTTTTTCCCTTGTTTTTGATTGGCCATTACTTTGTCGGCTTCGGCCAATTCTTCATTTGGTTTGGGTATTTGTGAATAGATACCCCAACCTATAAGCCCAACGCCAACGATGGCGACGAGCCCCCATTTTACTCTCTTCTTCATTCTTTCAGTTGTTCGTGGTATTAGTATATAAAATCAACCTTTTGATTTGGAGAGCTAAGATAGGGAATAGTTTAATGTCGAACGGAAAGATTATGCTTTATTAACAGAAGAATCTTAGTTGGAGATGCAGGGGATATGGAATCAATATCCTGTCCGATACTTCCCTTCCTCCTTGTCTTCGAGCATGCTGAGATAAGATTGGTAGCGCGATTCGCTAATGTAGTGCTCTTCGACAGCTTGGCGCACAGCACAGCCGGGTTCGTGGCGATGGGTACAATTGCCATAGCGGCATTCGGCCGAGATCTTGAAAATTTCAGGGAAGTAGTGGCCAATTTCCTCTTCTTCCATGTCGAAGGTACCGAAACCTTTGATGCCTGGAGTATCGATGAGGTAGCCGCCTCCTTCGAGAGCGAACATCTCGGAGAAAGTGGTGGTGTGCATACCTTTGTTGTGGGCAGCAGATATTTCGCCCGTTCGTGCTGAGGCATCAGGTAGGATGGCATTGATCAGAGTGGATTTGCCAACGCCTGAATGACCTGAAAGCAGGGTGACGCGGCCGCAAAGTTCGGACTTGAGGAGGTCGATGCCTGTGCCCTGTGTGGCCGATACCTTGAAGCAGGGGTAACCGATGGTGGTATAAAGGTGGATGAGGCTGTCCAAGTAGTGGAGGTCATCTTTGTCGTAAGCATCTATCTTGTTGAAGATGAGCTTTACAGGAATGCGATAGGCTTCGGCTGTAGCCAGAAATCGGTCGATGAAGGTGGTCGAGGTTTCTGGGTAGTTGACGGTGACGATGAGCATGCACTGGTCGAGGTTGGAGGCGATGATGTGCGATTGCTTTGACAGATTAGAGGCGCGGCGGATGATGTAGTTCCGTCGGTCTTCAATTTCGCTGATGAAGGCAGTGCCTTCTTGGTTGAGGATGATCTGTACGTAGTCGCCCACAGCCACAGGGTTAGTGCTGCGGATACCCTTCAGGCGGAAGTTGCCTTTGATCTTGCACTCGATGCAGCGCCCGTCTTCCGTCTTGACGAGATACCAGCTGCCTGTATTCTTGATGACAAGCCCTTTCATTGAATTGAGAATTGAAAATGGATAATGGAGAATTGATAATTAAGAATAGAATGTTGCCAGTGAATCTCTTTATCCATTCTCCATTATCAATTATCAATTGTTATACGGTCATGATTTCCTTATCCTTGGCGGCCAGCATGTCGTCGATCTGCTTGATGTACTTGTCGTGTACTTTCTGCAGCTTTTCTTCTCCACCTTTCTGGGCATCTTCGGCAAGGCCTTCCTTGACGGCTTTCTTCAGCTGGTCGATAGCGTCGCGACGGGCGTTGCGCACGCTTACCTTGGCTGTTTCACCTTCGCCTTTGCATTGCTTAGCCAGTTGCTTACGACGCTCTTCTGTCAGAGGCGGAATGCCAATACGGATGATTTCGCCGTTGTTTTCGGGCATGATGCCCAGTGAAGAGTCGATGATGGCCTTTTCGATCACGCGGAACATGGATTTGTCCCACGGCTTGATGGCGATGCTGCGTGCGTCGGGAGTCGTCACGGCGGCTACGTTATTGATGGGCACCATGCTGCCGTAGGAGTCTACGCGGATGCCGTCCAGCAGGCGTACGTCGGCCTTGCCAGCACGGATGTGTGCCAATGCTTCGTCCAGATACATGATGGCCATGTCCATTTTCTCCTGCGCTTCGTTCAGGATGTCTTTTACGTCTTTCATATCGCTTCGTTCTTTATTATATAGAATGGTTGTTTTTTTATTTAGTAGAGCAAATGTAGCGTATTATTTCTTCTTTTGCAACATTGCAAGTTTTTTTTGCTTCGGAAGATATTGGCTCGATTAGAGGAAAACAGTGTTTTCTTGGGCGAAAAGCACTGTTTTCTTCGATGGAAAGCAATGCTTTTTTAGTTGTGTACCAATGTGCCGATGTCTTCGCCGTCGATAACCTTCTTGAGGTTGCCCACGGTATCCATATCAAAGACGATGATGGGCAGGTTGTTTTCCTTACACATGCACGTGGCGGTGAGGTCCATCACCTTCAGGCCGCGGCGCAGCACTTCGTCGTAAGTGATATCGTGGAATTTCGTGGCTGTCGGGTCTTTTTCAGGATCGGCCGTATAGATGCCGTCCACGCGGGTACCTTTCAGCATGACGTCAGCTTCGATTTCAATGCCACGTAGGCTGGAACCTGTGTCGGTGGTGAAGAACGGATTGCCCGTGCCGGCCGACATGATGACCACTTCGCCTGCTTCCATGCATTCGATGGCGCGCCATTTGTTGTAGAATTCGCCGATGGGCTCCATGCGTACGGCTGTCAGCACGCGCGCCTTGACGCCTGCGGCCGTCAGTGCCGAGCTGAGCGCAAGGCTATTGATGACCGTGGCCAGCATGCCCATCTGGTCGCCTTTCACGCGGTCGAAGCCTTTTGAGGCTCCACTTAAGCCGCGGAAGATGTTTCCGCCGCCGATGACGATGCCTATCTGTACGCCTGTGGCGTGTATTTCCTTGATCTGTGCTGCATATTCGGCCAGACGTTTTTCGTCGATGCCATACTGCTTTTCGCCCATGAGGCTCTCGCCGCTGAGCTTCAGTAAGATTCTCTTGTATGTTGCCATAAATGGTTTGTTTTGAGGTTTTCGGCAAAGATATAAAAAGGTATTGGAGCGACAAACGATAGGCGAGTTTTTCTGTCCGTTTCTTTCTGAGTCGTTGTATATGGCTTTGTGGGCTTCATCTTTCTTTTTTCGTGTTTCAGTGGCCTTATTTTGCGGTTGGGTAAGTTTTACTCACGAGGAGTAGTAGCCTCCGCTAATTTTGCGGACGATATTTGTAAACCGAAGTGTAAAAAGAGATATGAAGCAGAATTTATTTGGAAACGCATTTTTCATGGTGTGTCTGTCTGCCTTGCTGGCCGCATGTGGCAAGCAGGAGCAGACAGTCAGACCTCAGCCGGTCGTGCGGGTGGCCCGTGCTGAAGCTATTGCGAGTGAAGCTGCCCGCAGTTATACATTTATTTCTGAGCCTGTGCGTGTCACTCAGCTCGCTTTTCGTGTAGGCGGGCCGGTGGACAACTTTACAGTGCAGGCAGGTCAGTTTTTTCGTCAAGGACAGCCGATAGCCGCTATCGATCGTCGTGATTTCCTCATACGTCGCGATCGTGCCGAAGCTCTTTGTCGTCAGGCTGAGGCTGACTATCGTCGTACAGCCAATCTTTATGAAAAAAACAACGTATCGGCCACTGCCTATGAGAAAGCTCGTGCTGATTACGCTCGTGCTCGTGCAGATTTCGATATGGCCGTGAACGAATTGGATGACACACGTCTCTTGGCTCCTTTTGATGGTTTTGTACAGCAGACGCACATCGAACGCCATCAGGAAGTGAAGCCTTCGCAGGCGGTTGTGACTTTTATTGATCTTTCACAAGTGAAGGTCGAAGTCTATGTGCCCGAAGACATGGCTGTGGCTTTGCGGGGTGGTGTGCCCGATTCGCTCGTTCATGTACATTTCGATCGTTTGCCAGGCCGTGTCTTCACGCCCTCGGCCACGTATTTAACGCAGACAGCAGCCGACAATAATCTCTCTTATCGCCTAACGGTGCTTCTTGACAATTCAGATAACAGCTTGCTTGGAGGAATGGCAGGAAACCTCTCGGTGTCCTTACCTTCAACTTCTACTTATGTCTCTTCCTTAGCCATTCCTCAAGCGGCTGTTTGTCAAGATGGTCGTTCGGATGCTTACGTTTGGACTGTAGATGCGGACGGACATGTATCCAAGTCGCTCGTGACCTTAGGACGTTTGCTCAAAGGTAGTAAGATAGAGGTTATTTCAGGTCTTGCCGAAGGTCAGACAGTGGCTTTGACACGTCTTGCTTTCCTGTCCGAAGGTCAGACTGTCCAAGTAGAAGGATTGACGATTGAAAAAGGAGGCCGCCCATGAAGACGCTTGCCAAATTCTTTCTGAAGAATCGCGCCCTGAGTTGGCTCCTGTTGGCGCTAATTCTGCTGGGCGGCGTCGTGGCCTACGTCGGCATGGGTAAGCTCGAAGATGCCCCGTTCACCATCAAGCAGGCCGTGGTGACCACCACCTATCCGGGTGCATCTCCTCTCGAAGTGCAGCAGCAGGTGACGGACGTGCTCGAGGAGGCCATCCAGTCGCTGGGCGAACTCTATTACCTCAAGACCGAGAACCGTGCCGGCCTCTCCAAGATAACCGTCTACGTCAAGAAGGAAATCCGTGCCGACGCCATGCAGCAGCTGTGGGATAAGCTCCGGCGCAAGGTGGGCGACGCGCAAGGCCGCCTTCCGGCCGGCGCCGGCACGTCGGTGGTCAACGATGACTTCGGCGACGTGCTCGGCGTGTTTTATGGCCTGAGCAGCGCCGTTCACACCTACCGCGAGCTCGAGGAGCAGGCCGAACGCCTCAAGAACGAATTGCTGGCCGTGCCCGATGTGGCCCGTGTCGAGCTCTATGGTGTGCAGAACCGCACCATCGAGGTAGAGTCAGACCCTTCACTGCTCGCTGCCAGCGGGCTGACGATGGCCGACATCGCCGCCGCCTTCGACCGCCAGAACCGCATCGTTGATGCCGGAGCTGTTGAGACGACCCATAACCGCCTGCGCATTGATGCGGCAGGAAGCTTCACGACGCTCGAAGAACTCGAGAACCTGACCGTCACCTCGCGCGACGGCTCTTATTTCCGCCTGGGCGAGCTGGCCGCCGTCAGCGAGAGCTATGTCCGTCCGGCCCGCAGCCGCATGGAGATGGACGGCCTTCCTACCATCGGCATCGCCATATCGACGGTGGCCGACGGCAATGTAGTCGACATGGCCGAACGCGTAGCCGCCCGCCTGTCGCAGCTGGAGCAGGTGATGCCCGAGGGCTACCGTCTTCGTACCGTCTACGACCAGGGGCATGAGTCGTCTGTTGCCAACGACGGCTTTGTGCTCAACCTCATCATCTCTGTTGTGACTGTTATCGCCGTGCTGCTGTTCTTTATCGGCATGAAGAACGGAATACTGATTGGCAGCGGACTGGTCTTTTCCATTTTCGGCACCCTTATCTATATGTATGGCACGGGCATCGCCCTGCAACGCATGTCGCTGGCGGCCATCATCATTGCCATGGGTATGTTGGTGGACAATGCCATTGTGGTCTACGACGCTACGCTGGTCAACATGCAGCGCGGCATGCGCAAGCGTACGGCCATCCTTGCCGCCGTAGGCACGACGGCCATGCCGCTGCTGGGTGCTACGCTCATTGCCGTACTCACCTTCCTGCCTGTCTATCTGTCGCCCCACATTACGGGTGAGCTGTTGTCGTCGCTCTTCATCGTCATTGCCGTATCGCTCCTTCTGAGCTGGGTGCTGGCCGTTTCGCAAAACGTCTTCTTCGTGCAGGAATTCGTCCGGCGTCCGCGTCCCGACGAGTTGAAGGGCGAGCTCTTCCAGGGCCGCATGTACGACCGCTTCCGCCGTGCCCTGCGCTGGACCATCCGCCGCCGCTGGTTCGTACTGGCCTCGATGGTGGTGTTGCTGGCCGCCAGCGCGTTGGGCTTCCGCAGTATTCCGCAGCAGTTCATGCCGTTGCTCGACAAGCAATACTTTTCCGTTGACGTCTGGCTGCCCGAGGGCACCCGCATGGAGGAGACCTCGCGTCAGGCCGAAGCCCTGGCCGAGAAGCTGATGCAGCATGAGGGCGTCCGCCACGTGTCGACCTTTGTCGGCCAGACACCCCCGCGCTACTACCTGGCTAATGCTGCCTACGGGCCTCAGAGCAACTACGCACAGTGTTTGGTTGAGGCCGTAAGCCCGTCTGTGGCGCGCAGCATGCAGGTGGGACTGCAAGACGAGCTGTCGCAGACTTTCTCCGATGCCCTGATCCGCGTCAACCGCTTCGAGCTGAACAGCATTCCGCAGGCGCTCATCGAAGCCCGCTTTTGCGGTGACGATCCCCGCGTGCTCGATTCGCTGACGAGTATGGCCATCGATATCATGCGCCGCAATCCGAAGGTGATGAACGCCCGCAACGAGTGGGGCAACAAGGCCATGCTGGTGCGTGCCGCCTACGACCCCGTGAAAGCCGGCCGCCTGAACCTGGGCAAGGCCGACCTGATGACGGCCGTAAAGAGTACCAACGACGGCACGCCGGTAGGCATCTACCGCGACGGCGACAAGCAGGTGCCTGTGCTGTTGCGTACGGTGGGCGGCGGGCAGCTGTCGCAGGCCGCGCTCGAAGACCTGCCCGTGTGGAACGGACGCAACTCCGCTCCCTTGGCTCAGGTGACCGACAGCATCGGGATCGGCTGGGAATGGCCGTTGGTAAAGACCTATAACCGGCGTCTGTCTATGGCAGCACAATGCGACGTACAGCCCGGCCATACCATGAAGGAGGTACACGGCGAAATCCGTGACGAGATAGAGCGCATCGGGCTTCCCGCCGGATACAGTTTCTTCTGGGACTCGCAGTATAAGGACCAGAAAGAGGCTATGGAGGCACTTACCAAGTATTTCCCGCTGGCCATCGTCTTCTTGGTGCTCATACTGGTAGCCTTGTTCGGCAATTTCCGCCAGCCTTCCATTATCTTCCTTATCCTGCCTCTGTCGGTCATCGGTGTGGTGGTGGGGATGCTGGTCACAGGTTTCCAGTTCGGCTTCTTCTGCATAGCCGGATGGCTGGGCCTGCTGGGCATGATCATTAAGAACGTCATCGTGCTGCTCGACGAAGTGAACATTCAGCGGCGGGCAGGTGTCGCGCCCGGTGAGGCCATCGTTGAGGCTACCGTTTCGCGTACGAGGCCTGTACTGATGGCAGCCATTACGACCATCTTCGGCAGCATTCCCCTGCTGTTCGACGTCGTGTTCGGCGGCATGGCGGCTACGATTGTCTTCGGCCTGTCGTTCGCTACGCTGCTGACGCTCTTCGTAACTCCTGCCCTCTACGCCGTGTTCTATCCCGAAGCGGCAAAGAGAGCGTGAACACTGTCCATTCAATGAAATAAAAACGAAAAGACATGAAACAACTATATCTCATTATGACGGCCTCTGCACTCCTGACGGCCGCGTCGGGACGGGCACAGGACAACCCGCTGCTCGACGCCTATCGCGCACAGGTAGAGGCCTATAGCCCCGACCTGCGTGCTGCCGAATATGTGGCCGGCGCGAGCGGGGAAGCAAAACAATCGGCACGGGCCGACTTCCTCCCCAAGCTTTCGGGCGGAGCCAACTTCAACTATACGGGCCATCCGTTGCGTAAGGACATTGCTTTGCCTGGCACGGATGACGTTTACACCTTCGAGGGACGCAATACGAAATACGGCGCTTCGGTCAGCCTGGCGCAACCGCTTTATGCGGGCGGTGCGCTTCGGGCGGGCTACGACAAGGCGCAAGCCGAGGACGAAATGGCCCGTCAGGAAATCAGACGTGTGACGAATGACCTTCGCCACGAAGCCGATGTCCGTTATTGGAACCATGTGGCTCAGTGCGAATTGGTCAGCGTGGCCGACGGTTACCGCCTATCGGTGGACCGGCTGGTGGAAGTCGTCCGCCAGCGGGTGGAGGCGGAATATACCGACCGCAACGACCTGCTCATGGCCGAAGTGCGACTGAACGATGCCGATTATCAGGTGCAGCGCGCCCGCAACGATGCTGAAGTGGCCCGCCTGTCGCTCAATGCGTTGGCCGGCATCCCTTCCGACCAGCACATTGCGACCGATACGCTGGTAGTGCCCCTCACCGTCGTCCAGCCCTTGACTGATGAGGTGGACGACCTGCTGATGCGCCGCCCCGAGATGGGAATGGCCGAAAGCAATGTACGCGTACAGCAGTCGTCCGCCCGCCAGGCCAACGCCCGCTATTTGCCTACGCTTTCCATCGGCGTGGACGGCAGCTACTCGTCGCCCGGCTATGACTTCCGTGCCGACCTCGATCCCAATTATGCCATCTATGCTAAGCTCAGCGTTCCCATCTTCGAGTGGGGCAAACGCCGCCGCACGAAGAATATGGGGCGTTATCAGGTAGATATTGCCCGCGAACGGCGTATACAGGTTGGCGACGGCCTGCGGCTGGAAGTGGAGACGGCTCAGTGCAACTATGCACAGGCCGTGGAGCAGGTGCGCCTCACCGAAAGTTCGTTGCGCAAGGCTGCCGAGAGCGAGGAACTGGCCATGGACAAATATCGCGAGGGAAGCATCTCGATTGTCGAGGTCATCAATGCGCAGCTTTTCCATCTGGAAGCTCGCCAGAACCATATCCGTTCGAAGTTGAATGCCTGCGTAGCAAAAAGTGCCTTGCAGAGGGCTTGTGGCGAATGATAAATTCTGTATCTTTGTGGAAGTACATCGTAAAGCATTGCTTTGTCGTCTTTAAAACATCGTTTTACGGAGGCGAAAGCACTGCTTTGCCGATGACAAGCCATCGCCTTGCATCCGATAAAGGGAAAGAATTTAGGAATATAGCTGATTTTTACTGTTATGCAACCGAACAGCCGACAATACCTTTGGGACATCCTGCTCTACTCGGGACTGGGATGTTTCTCCTATTTCTTCCTGGTACGCTTTGCCGATATCCCCTTGCGCTATCAGGACCGCCTGCTCACGCCCGAAGCCTTCGTGGCCGTGATGCTGCTGTTCAACGGCGTGGGGCTGGGCATGCGCTACATTCAGTTGAGGCTTCGGCGCAGCTATCCGACGTTCCTCGGCAGCCGTCGGCAGATGGTACTATTCTTTGTCTTGTCGGGCGCCTTTCTTTTCCTGCTCAATTACCTGTTGCTGGTATCTGTAAAGCTCTTGCTTGACATGCCGCATCCTTTCCAGCTGGTTTATAAGGGGACGCGTCTGCTGCTCATCACGTGGCTGACGGAGCTGGTCATTGTCAGCCAGTCGGTCAGCAACCGCTTCTACAAAGACCTGCTTGCCGCCTACCGCCGCACGCGCCAGCTGGAAGAAACAGCCTTGCAGGCCCGCTACATGGCCTTGCAGACCCAGCTCAATCCGCACTTTCTGTTCAACAGCCTCAATACGCTGGTGGCCGAGATTGAATACAATCCGCAGGGAGCCGTCAGCTTTACGCGCAACCTTTCCGACGTTTACCGTTACATCCTGGTCTGTCAGGACAAGCGACTGGTGGGCTTGCGCGAGGAGATGGAATTTGTCGATACCTACGTGGAGCTTCATCGGGTACGCCTGGGCGATTGTCTGACGGTAGATTGGCAGGTGGATGAGGCTGTGCGCGAGGATGCGCAACTGCCTCCGCTCACCCTGCAGGTGCTGGTGGAGAACATCGTGAAGCACAACGTCATCAGCCCTTCACGACCGATGACGGTGGAAGTGAAGGTCGTGTCGGACGAGGAAGGAGGCCCTTGGCTGCGTGTGTCCAATCCTTTGCGTCCCAAGCTGGGAACCGTTTCGGGCGGGCATGGGCTGGACAACCTGACGCAACGCTATCGCCTGCTTTGCGGCAAGGAGATTCGTGTGCAGAAGGGAGAAGATTGTTTTACTGTAAAAGTTCCTTTGTTGTATGAATGATGTTCAGACAGACGCCTGGAGCGGAAAGAAGATACGGGCCGCCATCATCGAAGACGAGTTGCCTGCCGCCCGCCTGTTGCAGGGGATGCTGGCCGAGTTGCGTCCCCAGTGGGATATTCTGCTCCTGCCGGGTACGGTAGAGGAGGCCGTACAATGGTTTGCCATCCATCCGCATCCCGATATCCTTTTTCTCGACATTCAGCTGACCGACGGCCTCTCGTTCTACTTCATCGAGCAGGCCCGCCCCGAAAGCATGATTGTCTTTACTACTGCCTACGACGAATATGCCGTCCGTGCCTTTACCGTCAACAGCATCGATTATCTGCTGAAGCCTGTCCGTCGTGAGCGCCTGGCCGATTCGCTTGAGAAGTTTGAACGCCTGACTGCTCCCCGCATTCGTGAACAGAATGAGCGAATGGATATGCAGGAGCTGCTTCGGATGCTGGCCGACCGCAACGCTTGTCCTTATCGCAAGCGTTTCCTCGTCAACGGTGCACGGAGCCTCTATACCTTGGTTGTGGACGATGTGTGCTACTTTTATTCGGAAGAGAAAGTGACCTTTGCCGTGACGGCCGACCGCCGCACGCACATCATCGACCTACCGCTCACGAAGCTGGAAGAGCAGCTCGACCCGCGCCGCTTCTTTCGTGTCAGCCGCCAGTTCATCCTTTCGGCTGATTGCATCCGCGACATCGAGCCTTACTTCAACGGCAAGATGGTGGTGCACGTCACGCCTCCCTTTGACGGCAGCGTTCAGGTGAGCCGCGAACGGGTGGCAGCGCTGAAGGTGTGGCTCAACAGTTGATTCCTTTTTACAGCCGGCATCGTTTCAGCCGCAGGCTGTTTGTCACCACGCTGACGCTGCTGAACGCCATGGCCGCCCCGGCTATCATGGGGTTGAGCAGGAAGCCGCAGACGGGGTAGAGTACACCGGCGGCGACAGGCACTCCTATTATATTGTAAATGAATGCCCAGAACAGATTCTGTCGGATGGTACGCACAGTGAGGTGGGAGAGGCGCAGGGCCTCTGACAGCTTGCCGAGGTCACCTTTCAGCAGGGTGATGCCAGCCACGTCCATGGCGATGTCGCTGCCCGTACCCATGGCGATGCTCAGGTCGGCTTGTGCCAGGGCAGCACTGTCGTTGATGCCGTCGCCCACCATTGCGACGGTTTTACCCTCTTGTTGAAGGCGGCTGATGTAGGCTGCCTTTTCTTGTGGCAGCACGTTTGCGCGGTAGTGTCGGATGCCTGTCTGCGTGGCGATGGCGCGGGCGGTAGATTCGTTGTCACCTGTCAGCAGGTGGACGTCGATGCCTTGGCGTTGCAGACGGCGGATGGCTTGGGCAGAGGTGGGTTTTACGCGGTCGGCGATGGCAACGACGGCCAAAGCTTCGTGCTCATCAGCCAGCCAGACGACGGTTTGTGCTTCGGCCTCCAGACGGTCGGCTTCCTGTGCCAGTTGCGGGTCGACGGCAATCTGCTGTTCGTCCAGCAGGCGTCGGTTTCCGATGTAGTAGCGTGTGCCGTCGACGCGGCCGCGGATGCCCCGTCCCGTGAGGCTTTCAAATTCTTCAGTTGGAGAAATATTTTTTTCTAACTGGGGAAAAATATTTTCCCAGTAGCGGACAATAGCTTCGGCTAGCGGATGTTCGGAACGCTTCTCTAGCGCATGGAAGGCGGCTGCGTGGCGGTCGTCTTCGTGTTTCCAGAGGAGGGTGGTCACCTGCGGACGGCCTTCGGTTACAGTGCCCGTCTTGTCCAGCACGACGGTGTCAACACGGCGTGCACGCTCCAGGCTTTCGGCGTCTTTGATGAGGATGCCCAGTTCGGCTCCCTTGCCGATGCCTACCATGATGGCCGTCGGTGTGGCCAGGCCCAGAGCACAGGGGCAGGCGATGATGAGCACCGTTACCAGTGCCAGCAGGCCGTGGGTGAAGCCGTCGGTCGGGGCCAACAGTACCCAGCCGAGGAAGCTCAGCAGGGCAATGGCCATGATGGTGGGGACGAAGATACCCGCAATACGGTCCGCCAGCTTCTGCACGGGGGCCTTGCTGCCTTGCGCATCCTGTACGGCACGGATGATGTGGGCCAGCAGTGTGTCGTGTCCCACCTGCTCGGCGCGGAAGACGAAGCTGCCCTTCTGGTTGATGGTGCCCGCCAGTACACGGTCGCCCGCCTGCTTGCCCACGGCCAGCGGTTCGCCGCTCAGCATGCTTTCGTCTACGTACGACTCGCCGCTTACCACCGTGCCGTCCACGGGCACGCGTTCGCCGGGCTTCACCAAAAGCAGATTGCCGACGGTGACCTGTTCCAATGGATAAGATTCTTTTAATGAAGAATGAGGAATGAAGAATGAAGAATTTCCTTGCGGACTGTCAGGTGCAGCGCAGCCTGATTCTTCATTCTTCATTCTTAATTCTTCATTTACTAGCGTTACCGTCTGCGGTTGCAGCCCCATCAGCTTCTTGATGGCATCGGCTGTCCGGCTCTTGGCGCGAGCCTCGAGCAGGCGGCCCAGCAGGATGAAGGCGATGATGACGGCCGAAGCCTCGAAATAGACGTGCGGTTCGATGCCCCGCGATCGCCAGAAGTCGGGGAAGAAGAGGTTGAATACGCTGAACAAGTAGGCGATGCCGGTGCTGACGGCCACCAGCGTGTCCATGTTGGCCGCGCGGTGCTTCAGCAGGCGCCAGGCGTTGGCGTAGAAGCCGCGGCCCAAGCCGAAGACTACGGGCGTGGCGAGCAACCACATCACGTAGTTGGCATAGGGCAAGTCCATGAACGCCATGCCGATGACGGCCACGGGCAGGGCGAGGGCGATGGCCCACACGGTGCGCCGTTTCAGCGCGCGGTACTGGCGGAGTTGTTCCGCTTCTTTGTCTTCCGCCTCCGAGGGCGCGGGTGTTTCCTGTTGGGGAGTCAGGCCGAATCCCACGGCCTCTACGGCCTGTTGCAGGGCTGCGGCATTGCAGGCCGACGGGTCGTAGGTCACCGTGGCTGTTGCTGTGGCCAGGTTGACAGCGGCCTGGACCACGCCCGGCTGCCGGCTCAAGGTCTTTTCCACACGGGCGGAGCAGGCGGCGCAGCTCATGCCCTGTACATCGAAGTTCTGTTGGATGGTATGTTCGTTTTCCATTGCTGACGGTTGGTTTTGATGTTTACGTCTGCAAAGGTACGGAAACCCGGTGGAGAGGCAAAATCGTATCAAAATAATCAATGGAGGTTAATTCCTCGAAGAAACTTCGGTAAACATTTCATCCTTCCGTCACAAATCCTTTCCTTTGCGAAAAAAATATTTCGACATGAAAAAACTGATTCCTTTTGTCTTGCTGTGCCTGACGTTGCTGTCGCTCGGGCTGAGTGCTTGTTCCGATAAAGACGACAACGTTCCACGTATCCAACTGGCGTATGAAAACCCGAATGAAGTTTTCGATAACGAAAACCCTCGTATCTCTCTGAGGGCTTTTGAGACGGCCGACCGTGTGTATCTCATACAGGGTGGTGACGGGAATTTCCGTTTGGAGGTTAGCAACGACGAGGTGGTGCAGGCCCGTTGCGAAGGAAGCAAGCTCTTTATCCGTCCGCTGAAGGCCGGAAAGGCGGAAGTTCTTATCCGTGATGGTTACGGATGGGATTATCTTTTGTCGGTCACAGTGGGTTATCCCTATTATCTCTATGGCGTGATAGACAACCGCGTGATGTTGCAGGGCGCAGGGCTGACCGATGAAGAGAAGAGCGCGCTGGAGCAGGAAATGCTACATGCTTCTTCAGGGCCTGCCGTTGTCAAGGGTTATACGTTGGTCTATCAGAACGAAGCGATGAACGTGGGACAGCTGGCTATCGGTTCTTCGCGCTATGCCTTCGATGCTTCGGCGGAACCCATCGGACTCGAAGATCCTCTGGAACTCAATGTGCGGACGGCCGACGGTTTTGCACGCAAGTTTTTCTTCGAACGCTTCACGCCCGTCCGTCTGTCGTCGGGCAACCGTTCGGACGAACTGTTTCTGAGCGAGTCCAATGGTGGCGTTTCGCCAGATACGCGTGATTTCAATTTGGCTCCTCACTTCCGTTGTGTGGTTTCGGACCGTACTTCTCTCTATCGGGAACGTTATCCGGCGTTGGAGCATGCCTATCATGTACAGGTGGTGATTGAACAATATGAAGGATTGACCTCCGAAGAATAAAGTCTCCGGCCACTGGCCGAAGGGATTGTACGGAAGGATTTCCTCCTGATTTGCCGAGGCGGTTAGGGGGAAATCTTTTTTGTTTCTTCCCCGCACATGTTCACTTCCCTACGAGTTTCAAAATGGTTTCATGTTTTGAAACCAGTGGTTACTTTCAATAGTTGATGTGCGAACGAAACTGATAGTTTCAAGCCGTAGGACACACGTAGAAAAGGGGTTAAAAGCTTTTTAGAGGATGTATTGCACCTCTTTGAACAGGTATTTCCGCAAGCGTCCCGCCTCGTCTTGCAGGACGAAGCGGCCGTCCGGTTCCACATCGGCCAGGCGGGCCAGGAAGCGTCCGTTGGCGTCTTCGTAGGGGTGTAGGCCCTCGCGGCGGAAGAGGGCGTCGGCGTAGCGGCGGGCAATGGAGGCGGCAAAGCGTCCGTCGGCGTCGCGGCGCAGAGCTTCGTAATAGGTGTACAGGCGGCGCAGGAAGCCGTCGAGGACGGTCGGCGCGTCGTAGTCGCGGCCCGTAATCTGCTTCAGCGACACGGGGTTAGGCGCGGGGCTGCGGAAGACGGTCTGGTTCAGGTTGATGCCGATGCCGGGGATGCAGCGGCCGATGCGGTTGCCCTCCAGCACATTCTCGATGAGCATGCCGCAGATTTTCTTCTCGTGCCAGTAGATGTCGTTGGGCCACTTGATGGAGATGCCCTCCGTCTGCGTGTCCAGTTCTTCCTTGACGGCCAGCGAGACAATCTGCGACAGGACAAACTGGCGGCGTGCCTCGACGAAACGGGGATAGAGCACGGTGCTGAACAGGAGGTTCTGCCCGGCTTCGGACTCCCACGAGTTGCCGCGCTGGCCCTTGCCCGACGTCTGGAAGCGGGCGGTGACGGTCGTATATTCGGCAGGGGCGGACGGGGCGTTGTCGCACAGGTCGCTCAGATAACGGTTGGTCGAGTCGGTTTCTTCCAGCCCGATGATTGGAAAGGAGGGTTGTTCGGAAGTTGCTGTCATTTTGGTCTTGTACGTAAAATTCATTAATTTCAGAATTGTGGCGGATAGAAAGCATTCTCCAGATGCTCGATCTGGAACGGAGGCCGGTCGCCGACGGCCGTGACGATGTCGAAGCGGACGGGCAGATCGATGCCAAAATGCTTGATATAGGCATCGGCTGCTACGACAATGTGGCGCACCTTCCGCCAATCCACGGCCTCCTGCGGCTCCTTGTACTCGGTGTTGGTGCGGGTCTTCACCTCGACCACCACCAGCTCGCCTTCGTGCATGGCCACGATGTCCAGCTCCAGGCGGTTCTTGCGCCAGTTGCGGTGGAGTATCGTGTAGCCCCGGCGCTCCAGATAGGCTGCTACAGCGTCTTCGCCTTCCTTACCCAGTCTGTTGTGTGCTGCCATATTGCCTTCTTTTTTTCTTCTTGGGAGACAAATTTACGCTTTTTCTGCTTTGAAATTACAGCAGGAACACTAATTTTGCAGGAAATATGAGAAAGAGAGACAAAACGTGTGCGAAAGCAACGCCCGACGAGCCCAAACGCGAACAGCGCATCGTGTGCCTGATGAGCGAAGAGGAACTGCGGATTGTAGACCGTTATCTGGAGAAGTACAAGATAACCAACAAATCGCGCTGGTTCAGGGAAACTATTCTCATGTTCATCCACAAGAATATGGAGGAAGACTATCCGACCCTCTTCGGCGAGCACGACATGAGACGGTAATTTGTCAGCAAGCAAATGTATCGGCTTTAACTTCTTTAACTTCCCTAACTTCTTTAATTCCTGACCGATATGGACGACCAATATTACATGAAGCAGGCTTTGGCCGAAGCACGGAAGGCTGCCGAGCGCGACGAAGTGCCCGTTGGGGCAGTCGTGGTATGCAAGGATCGCATCATTGCCCGTGCCCACAATCTGACCGAAACCCTGACAGACGTGACAGCCCATGCCGAGATGCAGGCCATTACGGCCGCGGCGTCGGCTCTCGGCGGCAAGTATCTGAACGAATGTACGCTTTATGTAACGGTGGAACCGTGTGTGATGTGTGCCGGTGCCATCGCTTGGGCGCAGACAGGCCGTCTCGTCTTTGGCACTGCGGACGAAAAGCGGGGCTATCAGCGCTATGCGCCGCAAGCCCTCCATCCTAAAACGGTGGTAGTGAAAGGCGTGATGGCCGACGAGTGTGCCGCCCTGATGAAAGAATTCTTCCAACGGAAACGGTGAAGTGGGGGGAATAGTGCGCAGTTAAGTTAGTGTTAGTTCCTAACTTTTCAGTCTGTTAAATGGCAAAGGACCAATTAACGGTGGGGAAACGAATAGCCGATTGACAGGAATACACTTTGGCTTAACTCTCTTTTCGGCACATAGAATTTCTGTCCATTGGCCAACGTAATATTTCTGCGCCCGGAATAATAGTCAAGATTGGAGAGGTAATATCCTCCTCTGAGTATGAAACGGCCAATGGCAAAGTTGACGGAAGCTCTTGCGTTCCAGTAGAACCACTGGAGCCCTTTATTGGGAAATCGTCGGTAATCTACGGTTTGACTGACTGACCCAGCAAATTCCTTGATTTCATACGTTAATGAGTTGCGGAATGGACATGCCAGACTGAGGCCAGGCTCTACTTGGAACCAAAGGCGATAATCGTTGTCCGTACTTTCCCAGACGGTGGGAGATTTCAATACTACAGACGGCTTGAATATGATCCATCGGATGTTCCTCTCATTGTCTGTGAGTTCAGCCTCCTGTCCGTCAATAATGGTTTGACGGCTCGGTTGGTTGTATTGGCTGGTTAACTCCAATCCAAATGCCACCCCGAGATATTTATGGAAAAGCCAGCTTACGGATGGCTCAAGTTGCCATGCTGGTTCGTTATTGAGATAGAGTCCTCCGTATAAGTCTACTGTGAAGGTCGGTTTATCGTCTTGGGCATGTATGGCAGTTCCGCGGCACAATAGTAGTAGAACTGTTAAAATTATCGAATATTTAGTCATTTCAGTCTTTTCAGTATTATTCCTTTATCTCTTCAAAATCTACATACTCTCCGTCATCCTTGGAGAAGATACGTTCCTTATGTTTGATGTGTATTTCACCTTCTTCGGGGCGGATGCCGTCGGTCGTGTCGGTCGAGGTACGTGATGATTGCCGGTTGTCTCCGTAGAATGTATAGCTTCGGAAGTCCTGCGAAGAGGTTTTTTTCCGTCCGAGTCCGAAGATGCCGCGTACAATACTACCGATAATACTGAGACCGATAATCAGTATTGCTATAATGAGTATAAACAGAAATCCTAAGAAATGTAACATGTGTATCGAGTGTTTAAGTTGGTTCTGATAACACTACTACAACAATCGTGCCAGACGGAAAGTTTATTTCTTCCGGCCGGTAAACCATGACAGCAGGATGTACCAGACAATGCAGGTGGCAAAGCCCCGTATTTGCAAAGTGATCAGGAAAATAACGCAGAACAACAGGAAGAGGAAGCTCACCTTGTTGTCTTTCCACGATAGGTTCTTGAACTTCAGCGAGAACATCGGAATCTCCGATACCAGCAGCCAAGAGAAGAGGCAGACCAGTGCCAGCAGTCCGAGCGGATGAACACTGCCGCCGGTCAGTATCGGATGGTAGCCCGCTACGAGCGAGGCCCAGAACAACGCGTTGGCAGGCACAGGCAGACCGATGAAAGAAGTCGTCTGGCGCGTATCGTTGTTAAACTTCGCCAGGCGCAGGGCCGAGAATACGGAGATGAGGAAAGCCGAGTACGGAAGCCAGGTCGCCGTGCCTTCCATATAAGCGGGGTAAGGCATCTCCTTAAACAGGGAGAAGACGATGAGCGACGGTGCCACACCGAAGCTGATGTCGTCGGCCAACGAATCCAAATCTTTGCCGATAGGGGAATGTGCATCCAGCGCACGTGCGGCCAATCCGTCGAAAAAGTCGAACACGGCACTGATGATGATAAACAGCAGCGCCAGTTCGTAGCGGCTTTCGAAGGCCATCACGCCGGCGATGCAGCCCGAAAACAAGTTCAGGCAGGTCAGTGCGTTAGGAATATGTCGGGTGATGCAGTTAGCCATAACTTGGATATTATTTTAGTTTGGCAATGACAGTTTGGTTACCCGTTGTCAGTTGCCCCAGTTTGACAAGTACTTCTGTACCTAAAGGCAGGTAAACATCTACACGAGAACCAAACTTGATGAAGCCCATATGTTCATCGATGTAGCATTCTTCGCCTGGTTCAGCATAAGTGACGATGCGGCGTGCCATGGCTCCAGCTATCTGGCGTGCCATCACCTCCACGCCTTCAGGTGTTTCGATGACTACCATCGAGCGCTCGTTGTCCGTACTGGCTTTGGGCAGCCACGCTTTCATGAATTTGCCGTTTTGGTGTCCCACTTTCTTGATGGTGCCGTCTACGGGATACCAGTTAGCGTGTACGTTGATCAGACTCATGAAGATAGAAATCATCAGGCGACGGTCGTGAAAATATTCGTTTTCCTCGACTTCTTCAATAACTACAATTTTCCCGTCGGCAGGGGCTACTACGACCTTTTCAGTGTCTTGACCGAAAAGGCGAATTGGGCAGCGGAAGAAATTTACCAATATGCCGTATACGATAAGACTGATGGCTCCGACAATATAAAATGGAACTTTGTTATTTAGTCCGAAATATAAGGCGGAGTTGACTACCAATAGCAGCAACAGGCTTCCGATCAGTGTGTGAGTCCCCTCACGGTGTATACGTATTTTTTTTAGTCTTTTTAGTCTGCCCATGTAAACCCGCGTTTATAGAGTTGTTTTGGAATTAGTAATTACTTGCAAAAATAGGGCTATTTTAAAAATCTAACAAGAATTTGGGAAAGAAATGCGTCTACAAGTAATTTTTTGAGGATTATTTTGGCTGAAAAATGGATAGATTGTACCTTTATGCTCCAATTTGAAAGGAGATTTTATGCAAGATTTTGTTCATCTACATGTACATACTCAGTATTCGTTGCTGGATGGCCAGGCCAGTGTCAGCCGCCTGGTGGACAAGGCTATGAAGGACGGTATGCGAGGCATCGCGGTGACCGACCATGGCAACATGTTCGGCATCAAAGAATTCACTAACTACGTCAATAAGAAGAACGGTGGTCCGAAAGGAGAAATCAAGGACCTGAAGAAGAAGATGGCCGACATCGAGAGTGGTAAGGAGGAATGCGAGGACAAGAAAGCCGCACTGGCAGATTGCCGGGAGAAAATCGCAGCGGCGGAAGCTCGTATCTTTAAACCTATTATCGGTTGTGAGATGTACGTAGCACGTCGTACGATGGACAAGAAAGAAGGCAAACCCGACCAAAGCGGCTATCACTTGGTGGTGTTGGCTAAAAATGAGAAAGGCTACCACAACCTTATCAAGTTGGTGTCGCATGCTTGGACGCAGGGTTATTATATGCGTCCGCGTACCGACCGCAATGAGCTGGAGAAGTATCATGAAGGACTGATTGTCTGCTCTGCCTGCCTGGGTGGTGAAATCCCCAAGAAGATAACCAATGACCAGTACGACGAGGCCGAGGAGGCCATCCGCTGGTATAAGAACCTCTTTGGCGACGACTTTTATCTGGAGTTGCAACGCCACAAGGCTACCGTGCCGCGGGCTAACCATGAGGCCTATCCCATGCAGCAGAAGGTAAACGCCAAACTGCTGGAATACAGTAAGAAGTTTGGCATCAAGCTGATTTGTACGAACGACGTCCATTTCGTGGACGAAGAGAACGCTGAGGCACACGACCGTCTCATCTGCCTCAGTACGGGCAAGGACCTTGATGACCCTACCCGCATGCTTTACACTAAGCAAGAATGGATGAAGACCAAGGCCGAGATGAACGAACTTTTTGCCGATGTGCCTGAAGCCCTGGCAAATACGCTTGAGATTCTCGATAAAGTGGAGTTCTATTCCATTGACCATGCGCCCATCATGCCTACCTTTGCCATCCCCGAAGACTTCGGTACGGAGGAGGAATACCGCAAGAAATATACCGAACAGGACTTGTTCAACGAGTTCACCCGCAATGAGAACGGCGAAGTGGTGCTTGACGAGGAGGCTGCTAACGCCAAGATCAAGCGTTTGGGAGGCTATGAGAAGCTGTATCGTATCAAGTTGGAGGCCGACTACCTGGCCAAGCTGGCATTCGATGGTGCCAAACGTCTTTATGGCGATCCGTTGAGTGAAGAAGTGAAGGAGCGTCTGGTGTTTGAGCTCTATATTATGAAGACGATGGGTTTCCCGGGTTACTTCCTTATCGTGCAGGACTTTATCAATGCCGCCCGCACCCAGCTCGGCGTATCCGTGGGGCCGGGACGTGGTTCGGCGGCCGGTTCGGCGGTGGCCTACTGCTTGGGCATCACGAAGATAGACCCCATCCAGTACGACTTGCTGTTCGAGCGTTTCCTGAATCCTGACCGTATCTCCCTTCCCGATATCGATGTGGACTTCGATGACGACGGCCGCGGCGAGGTGCTCCGCTGGGTGACCGAGAAATACGGACAGGAGAAGGTGGCGCACATCATTACTTACGGTACCATGGCTACCAAGTTGGCCATCAAGGATGTAGCACGTGTGCAGAAGTTGCCTTTGTCTGAGTCCGACCGCTTGTGCAAGCTGATTCCCGACAAGATTCCCGACAAGAAACTGAACCTGCCCAATGCCATCGAATATGTACCCGAACTTCAGGCGGCCGAAGCTTCGCCCGACCCGTTGGTGCGCGATACCATCAAATATGCCAAGATGCTCGAAGGCAACGTGCGTGGTACGGGTGTGCATGCCTGTGGTACCATCATCTGCCGCGACGACATTACCGACTGGGTGCCCGTCAGTACCGCCGACGACAAAGAAACGGGCGAGAAGATGCTCGTCACCCAGTACGAAGGTTCGGTCATCGAAGATACCGGCCTGATCAAAATGGACTTCCTGGGACTGAAAACCCTGTCTATTATAAAGGAAGCGGTGGAGAACGTTCGTCTGCACCGCGGCATCAACATTGATATCGACAAGATATCTATCAACGACCCTGCCACTTACAAGCTCTATTGCGATGGCCGCACCATCGGAACCTTCCAGTTCGAGTCGGCCGGCATGCAGAAGTACCTGCGCGAGCTTCAGCCCAGTACGTTCGAGGACCTCATCGCCATGAACGCCCTCTACCGTCCGGGTCCTATGGACTACATCCCCGACTTCATCGACCGTAAATGGGGGCGCAAGCCAATTGAATACGATATTCCCATCATGGAGAAGTACCTGAAGGATACCTACGGCATCACCGTCTATCAGGAGCAGGTGATGTTGCTTTCCCGTCTGCTGGCCGACTTTACCCGTGGTGAGTCCGATGCCCTCCGTAAGGCGATGGGTAAGAAGTTGCGCGACAAGCTGGATCACATGAAGCCGAAGTTCATCTCCGGCGGGCAGAAGAACGGCCACGATCCCAAGGTATTGGAGAAAATCTGGGCCGACTGGGAGAAGTTTGCCTCCTACGCCTTCAACAAATCGCATGCCACATGCTATTCGTGGGTAGCCTATCAGACAGCTTACCTGAAAGCCAACTATCCTGCCGAGTATATGGCAGCTGTCATGAGCCGAAGCCTCTCGGACATCACTACCATCACCAAGCTGATGGACGAATGCAAGTCGATGGGCATCAAGGTGCTGGGACCCGATGTAAACGAGAGTAACCTGAAGTTCACCGTCAACCCCGAAGGCAACATCCGTTTCGGGCTGGGTGCCGTGAAGGGAGTGGGTGAGGGCGCCGTGCAGAGCATCATGGAAGAACGTGAGAAAAACGGCCCTTATACCGGTATATTTGACTTCGTGCAGCGTGTCAACCTCAATGCCTGCAACAAGAAGAACCTCGAGTGTCTGGCTTTGGCCGGAGGTTTCGACAGTTTCCCTGAACTGCGCCGCGAACAGTATTTTGCTCTCAACTCCAAGGGAGAAGTCTTCTTGGAATCACTCGTACGCTATGGTAACCGTTATCAGGCTGACAAGGCGGCAGCTGCCAATTCGCTTTTCGGTGGCGAGAACGTGGTGGATATTGCCACGCCTGAAGTGCCCGATGCCGAACGGTGGAGCGACCTCGATCGTCTGAACAAAGAACGCGATCTAGTGGGTATTTACCTCTCTGCCCATCCGCTGGACGAGTATGCCGTCGTGCTGGAGCATGTGTGCAATACTCATATGGCCGAACTCGAAAATAAGGAGTCACTCGTGGGACGCGAAATTACCATGGGTGGTATCGTCACTGCCCTGCGCCGTGGTACCAGCAAGAATGGTAACCCTTATGGCATTGCTAAGATAGAAGATTATTCAGGTGCGGCTGAGATACCCTTTTTCGGTAATGACTGGGTTACTTATCAGGGTTACTTAGGTGAACGTACCTTCCTCTATATAAAGGCACGTTGCCAGCCCAAGCAGTGGAGGCAGAATGAGCTTGAGCTGAAGATTACGTCCATTGAGCTGTTGCCCGATGTCAAGGAGAAGCTGATTAGCAAGATCACTATCCTCATTCCTCTTACGGTGCTCAACACGGAATTGGTGAACGAACTGGTGGATCTCACGAAAGAGCATCCTGGTTCTACGGAACTCTATGTCAAGGTTTCCGATCCTGAGACGAAGATGACGCTCGATATGGTATCGCGTCCGGTGAAACTCTCTGTGGGGCGTGAGTTGATTTCTTATTTAAAAGAACGTCCGGAACTGGATTTCCGAATTAATTAATAGTCGCGCTGAATAAGATAGGATACGGTTCGGCATAACCAAATTGAAAATTACATTTTCATTTGTTTATGCTCTCACCTTTCACTATCTTTGCCCATGCAATCGGATAAGAAATGATTGGATAATAAATTAATAATAATCAATAAATTAAAAGCTTAAGACAATGGCATTGGAGATTACTGACAGCAATTATCAGGCAACGCTCGCAGAGGGAAAGCCTGTAGTGATAGATTTTTGGGCACCGTGGTGCGGACCTTGTAAGATGGTAGCTCCCATCATTGAGGAGCTGGCAGCCGAATACGAAGGCAAGGTGCTCATCGGTAAGTGCGATGTAGACGAAAATGGTGATGTGGCTGCCGAATTCGGCATCCGCAACATCCCTACCGTGCTGTTCTTCAAGGACGGCAAGCTGGTGGACAAACAGGTGGGCTCCGCTCCTAAATCGGCATACGCTGCCAAGATTGACGCTTTGTTGTAAATCATAGTCAGAAGGCTGCAAATGTGGACACATCCCGTACAGGGGCGGTTGCATTTGTGGCCTTTGTCACTTTAAAATCATTCAATAATATGGGAACAGTAGACGAATTCTTGCAGGATGATCTGGATGACGAGAAGACCATCGAGTTCATCAAAAACTATTTGCCGCAGGATCTGAAGGAGAAGTTTTCCGACGACGAACTGTATTACTTCCTCGACGTGATAGACGAGTATTATGTAGAGAGTGGAATCCTCGATGCACAGCCCGATAAAGATGGCTATATCGATATCGATCTGGAGAAGATTGTGGACTACATCATCAAGGAAGCCCGTAAGGACGAAATGGGTGAGTATGACCCCGAAGAACTGCTTTTTGTCGTTCAGGGTGAGATGGAATATACCGACTCATTGGGCGGCAACGAATAAGCCGACATTTTCCCTTTTCCGTTCATGCCGTGCTTCGTCGCTTTCTGACGAAGCACGGCATGACGTTTTCATGAAGCACTTCCTTAGGTGGTCATAAAGCACTTCCTTAGGTGGTCATAAAGCACTTCCTGAGAGGGTGAGAAAGCACTTCGTCAGAGGGTGACGAAGCACTGTCTCAGCAGGCCTGTCTTATGCTGGTGGTGTGTTCAGTACGAAGAACATAGCTGTGGCTATCAGAATCAGTCCCAGTACGCCGTAGAACAGGCGGGCCTGGCGACGTCCCACGTTGCGCACGACGAACTGTGTGTTGCGCGCCGTGAAGAACCAGTCCCAGTCCAGCAGGGCTGCCAGCAGACTGACGATGCCTGCCGTGGCAAAGATGCCTTGTATCAGATATTGGCTGGCCATGGCGACGGTCAGGCTAATTCTTCCAGTGTCAGGCGGCGTGCGCCGTTCTCTACCTCTTCGATGGTTACTTTCACCGTATTGCCCGGCAGCAGTTCTTCAATCAGTTCAGGCCATTCGATGAAGCACACGGCACCGCTGTAGAAGTAGTCCTCGTATCCCATATCGTACACTTCCTCTAGCTTTTTGATGCGGTAGAAGTCGAAGTGGTAGATGAGCTCTCCGGCCAGGTCGGAACGGTATTCGTTGACGATGGCGAAAGTGGGTGATGTGATGACATCGCTCACGCCCAGCTCCTCGCAGACGGCTTTGATGAAGGTGGTCTTTCCGGCACCCATCTTGCCATAGAAAGCAAAGACGGTATTGTCGCCCATGGCCTCGACAAACTGGCGGGCGGCTTCGTGAATCTGGTCTAATGATTGGATGTTGATTTCCATTGTATGATTCTTATTTTAATGTATGGTTATAATCTGTTTTGTTTCTTCAGTTTGACGATGTAGAGGCTTTTCCCTATCTTGCATACGGCATAGATAAGGATGGAGAAGAAGATGATGGACGCTCCCGAGGGCACGTTCAGGTAGAACGACAGCAGCAGTCCTCCCAGGCAGCTGAGGTAGCCGATGCCGATGGACAGCCAGATGATGCGGTGGAAACGGTGTGAAAAGAGATTGGCCGTCATCTGCGGGATAGTGAGCAGTGAGATGACCAGCACGATACCCACCATGCGCAGGCAGGCCACGATGGTTAGGGCGATGAACAGCATCAGGGCATATTCGAAGAACTCTACGGGCAGTCCTTGTGAACGGGCGAACTCGCGGTCGAACGCGATGCTGACAATAGGGCGCAGGTAGAGGCCAAAGAATACAGCTAAAACAACCGATAGGACACCTAATAATGCGATATCACTGGCTGTAATGGTCAGGATGTTACCGAAGAGGTAGGCCGAAAGGTCGGGTGCAAAGCCGGGCGACAGGAAAGTGAACATGATACCCAGCGCCATTCCCAGTGTCCAAAATACCGCAATGGCCGAATCTTCGCGCATGTCTTTGCGCTTGCTGAGCCATTCCACGCCGAAGGCCGACAAAACGGCAAACAGGGCAGCGGATAGAATGGGCGAGATCCCCGTGTACAGCCCCAGTCCGATACCGCCGAACGAGGCATGTGTCAGTCCACCACTAATAAATACCAGCCGCCTTGTCACGATGTACGTACCCACCAGTCCGCAGGCAATACTTGCCAGCAGGCTGCCCAGCAGGGCGTGTTGGAAAAATGTATATTGTAACAGGTCCATGTTTTTAGCAGCTTTTTTTAGTGGTTAATAATAACTATCGGCCTTTATCTTCTCTACCTCCTTTACTACTTCTTATGCGGATTGGCTCTCAGTTCTCCGACAACGAGAAAGACCTCGTCCTTCAGGTTGTCCGGCAGAGCAATCCCGCGGAGCTGCAGGCTGCGTACCCATCCGGCTACGTCTTCGGCCTGCATGGTGTAGAATACGTCGCGGAACTCCTCCTCCTGTTCAGCTGTATAGGAGTCGCCGGGCGTGCCGATGTATTGGTCCAGTTCTTCGTCGTCGTAGTATTCTATCTTCTTGCTGACGGCAGCCAGGAGGCTTTCCTTTTCGCACACTTCGTGCTGTCCGCAACATTCCGAGTCCACTTGCACGGTTTCGGGTATAGCTTCCAGTTCGCCGCTTTCCACTTGTTTGCGTAAGCGGCGGTTGCGTATTACTCCGGCTACAGCTGCTACCACAGCCAGGACTATCAGACTAACGATCAGTATCCACATACCTTATTTATATATAGCTTTGCAAAGGTAGTGCAAACTTAGAGAAGCACAAAGCGAAAACGAAGTTTTCAAGCTTTTGATTCCGAAGTGAAGTAAAGATACACAGATTTGGGGCACGACGAGGCCGGATGTTCTAAAATAGCGGAAACCTGTTGTTTATCTGCTTTCGGGATATGCCGTAATGCCGAATCCTGCTGCCTGCAAGTCGTCCCAGTAGCGGGGATAGGACTTGCTCACCACTTGCGGCTCGTTGATGCGGATGCTGGGGCAGACGAGACAGGCAGGAGCGAAAGCCATGGCCATGCGATGGTCTTCGTAGGTATCTATGCCGGGTTGTTCGTCGGCAGGGCACCGTTCGCCGTCCCACCACAGGATACTGTCTTGTTCGGCGTGTATCACGTAGCCCAGTTTCCTCAGTTCGGTGATGAGGGCACAGATACGGTCAGTTTCCTTGATTTTAAGGCTTTGTAAACCTGTGAAGCGGAAGGGAACGTCCAGCAGGCAGCAGGTTACGACGAATGTTTGGGCCAAGTCGGGAATATCCACCAGGTCTTCATCCAGACGTACGACGGGATGTCCTTGCTTGCGGAGCTTCACGCCTTGTGGAATATATTCCGTCTGTACACCCAGTCGGGCAAAGAGTTCGGCACCACGGCTGTCGCCTTGCGCGCTGTTGGCGAAGAGTCCCAACAATTCTACCTCAGGAGAACCGGCCGCCAGGGCTGTCATTTGGTACCAGTAGGAGGCTGCGCTCCAATCGCTTTCCACACGGAAAGGCGTGTCGTGGTAACCGCTGGGTGCTACACTAATGCTGTTTTCGGATGTCCATCTGGCTTGTGCGCCGAAGTCGTGCATCAGTTGCAGTGTCAGGTTGATGTAGGGGCGCGAGATGATGTCTCCCGTTAGCCGCAGCTTCAGCCCCACGGGTAGCACGGCGCCTATCATCAGCAGTGCCGAGATGTATTGAGAACTCACGTTGCCCGCCAGTTCGATTTCGCTGCCCGTCAGTTGGGTGCCGTTTATGTGCAGGGGCGGAAAGCCTTCATTGCCAGCATAGTCGATGCGAGCTCCCAGTGTACGCAGGGCGTCTACCAAGATGCGGATGGGGCGCTGCTGCATGCGTTCAGTGCCGGTGATGGTGTGCGTGCCCGGTGTCACGCAGAGGTAGGCGGTGAGGAAGCGCATGGCTGTGCCGGCGGCGTGGATGTCTATCACGTCGGGCATGTGGTCTAGGGCACGTATCATTACTTGTGTATCGTCGCAGTCGCTCAGATTCTCAGGACGTGTGCTACCTCCCGATAGAGCATGCAGGATCAGTGCGCGGTTGCTGATGCTCTTCGAGGCGGGCAGCTGCACGGTGGCGTACAGCGAGGCGGGGGCGTTGAGTAGGTATTGCATGTTGTGGTAAGTCTATATAAAGTGGATTTCAAAAGGTTTTAAATGTGGTTCAGTACCTCCCAGAAACGTTGAGGCAGGTGAATATTCGTTATGCCGACAGCCTCTTTAAAGAGCGGGGCTATTTCGTTTGGCGTAAATCCGGCGATACCACAACCTATTTCCGTGACAAGGAACGTCAGTTCGGGATGTTCTTGGGCGCAACGGATAAAGTCGTCGACGTAAGGCTTAATTTCGGCAGGTCCTCCGTGCATGGTCGGGATGCCGTAAGTCTGTCCTTGCAGGCCTGCTCCTTGTCCCCATACAGCTCCCCACTTTTTCCAAGCCAGTAGGGCGGCACCTCCGCCGTGGGCTCCTTCCAGGTTACTGCCGAAAACGAATATCTCGCCGGGCTTCAGCTCGGTGATGCGGGGGAATGTGATTCTTGTGTCCATCATCTTGTTTGTTTTTGGGTATGAGGCAAAGGTAGGTAAACCGGGCGAAGTACAAAAGAAAAAAACATAGTTTTTATTTTTGTGTGCCGAGGTACACCTGTTTTATCTTAATTCTTGCAGGACATGCAACCAAATGTTGCGTGGGATTGTTGTATAAGGAAACAGATTTTGCGATATGGATACAATGAAAATGATGTTGGGTTTATGCGTTGTTCTAGTGCTGGGCCTGATGCCGCTGAAGGCGGCTGCGCAGGGTGGAAATCCTGCACGAGAGAGAGGAGAAGTGGTCATTTGCCGTGGAGCGGAGGCTCATACCTGCGGACAGATGGTGAAGGTGGGACAGGAAGCGCCCGACTTCCGCGCGGTGAATGCTGCGCTGGAGGAAGTCAGCCTGTCGTCCTATCGGGGCAAGCGGATAATTTTGAATATCTTTCCCAGCCTTGATACGCCGACGTGTGCTCTGTCTGTACGTCAGTTCAATGCTCGTGCTTCGAAACTGGAAAATACTGTCGTGCTTTGCCTGTCGATGGATCTGCCCTTTGCGCAGTCCCGTTTCTGTACAACTGAAGGACTGGACAATGTGGTGCCGCTTTCGCTGTTCCGTAGCCATGACTTCGTGGAAGGCTACGGCCTCCGCCTGGTCGACGGTCCGCTGGAGGGGCTGATGGCACGTGCGGTCATTGTAGTTGATGAAGCTGGTAAGGTACGCTATACGCAATTGGTTAAAGTTATTTCGGATGAGCCTGATTATGAAGCGGCTCTGAATGCATTGCTTTGATAACTGTTTGTTGTGTGTAAATAAAGAGGCCAGTAGGGCCTCTTTTTTTGTTTGTTAGGGTGATATAGCGATAATGAAGAACTTTTTTGTAACCTTCTTTTATGCTGATTTATTTTTTGCTGTTCGTAGAAAATTACATCAATTCAGATAAATATTCCATTTTCCTTTTCTTTAGTTTCTTCTTACTTTGCAGTTGGAAATAATGTGGCTTTTGTTGTCAAATTTACATGAAAGTGGTTGGTGATAAAAGAATATTTTAAGCTAAAATAAATTATGGAAGCAATAACAGAATATCTGACACGAAGTACTGTAAATACTTCGGAAGTAAAGGCTTGGGAAGAAGTCGTGATGTTGCCTACTTATGGAATTGGTAAGGAAGAAAAGAATCCGATTTTTCTCGAAAAGCGTGTCTATCAAGGTAGTTCGGGTGCGGTCTATCCTTATCCGGTAGTAGAAAAAATAGAGGATGAGAAACACGACCGTCCCTGGCGTGCATTCTTCATTGAGAATGAGTATATCAAGGTAATGATTTTACCTGAATTGGGCGGACGTATCCAGATGGCATACGATAAAGTGAAGAAACGTCACTTTGTTTATTATAATCAGGTGATTAAGCCTGCGTTGGTTGGTCTGACCGGTCCTTGGATTTCAGGAGGTATCGAATTCAACTGGCCACAGCACCATCGTCCCAGCACTTATTTGCCGACTGATTGCATGATTGAGGAGTTCCCGGATGGTAGTAAGACGGTGTGGTGCAGTGAGGTGGAGCGTATGTTCCGGACAAAAGGTATGGCAGGTTTTACTCTTTATCCGGGCAAGGCTTATATTGAAATCAAAGCAAAGGTGTACAACCGCACTCCATTCCCACAGACATTCCTGTGGTGGGCCAATCCAGCCGTTGTGGTGAATAAGGATTACTATTCGGTATTCCCACCCGATGTGAATGCCGTCTTCGATCATGGTAAGCGGGCTGTGTCAAGTTTTCCGATTGCTACCGGCGAATATTACAAGGTAGATTATTCGGCAGGTGTGGATATTTCCCGCTACAAGAATATTCCTGTTCCGACTTCTTACATGGCCATCAATTCGAAATACGATTTTGTTGGAGGTTATGAAGAACATATCGAAGCCGGCCTGCTTCATGTGGCAGACCATCATGTAAATGCCGGTAAGAAGCAATGGACTTGGGGTAACGGCGACTTTGGACAAGCATGGGACCGTAACTTGACGGATGAAGACGGACCTTATATCGAATTGATGACCGGTATGTATTGCGACAATCAGCCGGACTTCACTTGGCTTCAGCCTTATGAGGAGAAGTCATGGGTACAGTATTTCATGCCTTATCAGAAAGTCGGTCTGGTGAAAAATGCGACACGTGATGCTTTAATTAACCTGCTTCCGGAAGGAGAGGGTCGGATGAAGGTCATTCTTTATACGACGGCAGCCCATCGCGAAGTGCGGGTTATGCTGACCAATGAGAAAACCGGAAAAATCTATTTGGATGCACTTACCGCAGTATCGCCCGAGAATGCTTATGTGCAAACAGTGGCATGTGATACGCAAAAAGCAGAAGACCTGAAGCTGATGGTACTCGATGAACAAGGGAAAGTTATGGTAAGCTATCAGGCAGACAAACCTGAGATCCGTCCGATACCTGAGCCTGCCAAGGCTGCACTTGCTCCCAAGCAGATAGCAAGCATGGAACAGCTTTTCCTGACTGGTCACCATCTGGAACAGTATCGTCATGCTACGTATCAGCCTATGGATTATTACATGGAGGCCTTGAGTCGTGAGGAAGGAGATATCCGTTGTAACAATGCTGTCGGTTTGTTACTGATGCGTCGCGGGCGTTTTGCAGAGGCACAGCGTTATTTTGAACGTGCCATCAAAACGCAGACAGAGCGCAATCCGAATCCTTATGATGGTGAACCGTATTACAACTTGGGTTGGAGCAAGAAGATGCAAGGTGACGTAGACGGTGCCTATGATGCTTTCTTCAAGGCTACCTGGAACGCAGCTTGGCAGGATGCCGGTTATATGGGACTGGCGCAAATTGACATGATCCGCAAGGATTATGAAAACGGTTTGGATCATATAGACCGTTCGCTCTATCGCAATTGGTTGAATCATAAGGGGCGGCAGTTGAAGGCTTCCTTCTTGCGCAAGACGGGTGATTATACCCGTGCAATGGCATTGATCGATGAGTCCTTGTCGATGGATCGTTTCAATATGGGATGCCGTTTTGAAGCCTATTTGATCAGAAAACTGCAGGGTAAGGTGGAAGAGGCTGCAGCCGTGAAGGAAGAAATGAAGACGTTGATGCGTGGTGCTGTCCATAGTTATATGGAGTATGCCATTGACTATGCTTCGGCCGGCATGTATGATGAGGCTTTGCAATTGCTTTCTTTTGTGGCAGAAGATACAGAGAATACGTATCCGATGGTATATTATGCATTGGGTTACTTCTCTTCGAAAGCAGGAAAGAAGGATGAAGCATTGGCTTACTATCAGAAAGCAGAACAGATGTGTCCGGATTATTGTTTCCCCAATAAACTGGAAGAAGTCTTGATGTTGCAGGATGCCATGACTTTGAACCCGACAGGAGCTAAGGCTCCCTACTATTTGGGTAATTTCCATTATGCCGTTCGTTGTTACGAAGATGCTGTGACATGTTGGGAAACGTCGGCAGCTCTCGACGATTGCTTCCCGACGGTATTGCGTAATCTTTCTTTGGCTTATTATAACAAACAACATAATCCTCAGAAGGCATTGGCCGCGTTGGAGAAGGCGTATAATCTCGATACGACAGATGCACGTATCCTGATGGAACTTGACCAGTTGTATAAGAAACTTCGCTATCCGCATCGTCAGCGTCTGGATTTCCTGGAAGCTCATGCGAACGAAGTAGAACAGCGCGATGACTTGTGCATTGAGCGTATCACGCTTTATAATCAGTTGGGTGAGTATCAGAAGGCATACGACCTGATCAATTCACGCAAGTTCCATCCGTGGGAGGGTGGTGAAGGTAAGGTAACGAGCCAGTATGTATTCTGTCGTGTGGAGCTGGCCAAGCAGGCTTTGGCTGAGAAGCGTTATGCCGATGCCGTAAGATTGTTGAAGGAAACTGAAAAATATCCTGATAATCTGGGTGAAGGAAAGCTCTCGATGGCTGAGGAAAATGATATTCACTATTGGTTGGGATGCGCTTACGAAGGACTGGGAGACATGGAGCAGGCGAAAGCCTACTTTGAACGGGCTACCAAAGGTTCGGCTGAACCGGCTATCGCATTCTTCTATAACGATCAGCAACCGGACAAGATTTTCTATCAGGGACTGGCTTGGCGTAAACTGGGTGAAGAAGACAAGGCACGCAGTCGTTTCAACCGTCTCATCAAGCATGGCGAGAAACATCTGTTCGATAAAGTCAAAATCGATTATTTTGCCGTTTCACTTCCCGACCTGCTGATTTGGGATGACGATCTGAATGTGCGCAATCTCATTCATTGTAACCTGGTAATGGGATTAGGCTACCTGGGATTGGGTGATAAAGAACAGGCCCGTAAGTTCCTGTCTGAAGTGATACGCCTTGATATCAATCATCAGGTAGGACAACAGTTACTGAAAATGTGTGAATAATTTATATGTGTGTCATCCCTTTTTCTTCATGCGGTATTCTTTAGGAGACATGTGCATGTATTTACTGAATACCTTTGAGAAGTAGTAGGGATCGCTGAAGGACAGTTCGAAGGCTATTTCCTTAGCCTTCTTGTCCGTAAAGTCCAAGAGCTGGCATGCCTTCTGTATTTTCAGCTGATTGAAATAGCTGATGGGAGACATGCCGGCTTTTTGGGTAAATACGGTACTCAGGTATGCGGGCGAATAGTTTACGCTCTGTGCGATGTCCTCCAGTGTGAGCTGCTTGTTCAGGTTGGCTTTCATGAAGTTGATGACCTTCTGCATGGTGTCTTGGGTTTGTGGCTTGTTTATTTCCCTGAATTGAGGGATGTATCTGAAGCTTCCCAGCAGGTACCATAGGCAGAGGGTGATATATTCCAGATTTTCCACACTGTATCCCATCTCCAGATTTACCAGGATTTCATTGAACAGGCGAATGCGGTCGTCGAATCGGGCGGAAGGCGAGTCATCGATATGGCTGGTCCGATTGAACAGTTCGGCGAAGAGGCTGCTTTTTTCGCCGGCAAAATGTACCCAATAGATACTCCATGGGTGTTGGGCCGATGCGGCATAGGTGTGAGGCGTACCGGCTTCGATAATGAAGAATTGGTTCTTCTTTATGCAGCACCGACCTTTTCCGATGTCATACCAGCCTTCTCCTTCGTGACAATAGATCAGAATGTGTTGTTCACTGCCTTCTTCCCGTTGCCGATAATGGCTCTCCGCATGGGGATAGTAGCCGATATCGGTCGGATAGAGCAGGCTGGTCATGGGATTCTTTTGCACCTTGAGGAGAATCTCTTGAGGAATCACAATGGCCTTTTCATTGGGAAATCCGTCTTTCTTCTTTTCCATAAAGGGTGTCAGTTTTGTCAGACAACGTTTTTATTTTGTCAGGGTTTTGTTTCGCCTTCGATGTAGTTTTCCAAAAACAGGTGTTCACCATCGAATACGGCGTACGAGAAGTAGTTGATCCAGTCGCCCAGAATGACGATACGCGATGAGGCGTTCAACATCAGGTCCAACTCGATGTGGCGATGGCCGTATATGAAAAAATTAATGTCCGGATGGTCCTTGAGGTAGTTTTTTGTATAGATCACCAGTGGTTCGTTGTTTTCGCCCATATAGTCAGGCTCCTTGCCGTCCACCCGTTTCAGGCGGCTGTGCTTGGTCCATGTCAGTCCCAGTTCCACACTCCAGCGGGGATGAAGTGCGGAAAACAGGGTCTGCAACGTATGGCTGTGGAAAACGGCACGCAGAAACTTGAATTTACGGTCGGGGTCGCCCAGTCCGTCACCATGGGCCAGATAGAATTCCTTGCCATGAATCTCTGTAGTCAGCGGCTTACGGTGCAGGATGACGCCGCACTCCTTCGTCAGGTAATCGCCGCACCAGATGTCATGGTTGCCCGTAAAGAAGTGTACTTCCACTCCGAGGTCCGTCAGTTCGGACAGCTTGCCCAGAAAGCGTGTGTAGCCTTTGGGCACCACCAGCTTGAATTCGTACCAGAAGTCGAACATGTCGCCCAGCAGATAGACGGCCGAAGCCTTGTGCTTGATGCTGTCCAGAAAGTTCACCAGCCGGCGTTCTTGCGTACGGCCGTGCTCGATGGCACGCGAACCCAGATGGGCGTCGGAGAGGAAATATACATTCTTCATAAGGCGTATTCGTTAGGTTTTTATTTGAACAGTTCGTCCAGGTATTTGTAGAAGGCGGGATCTTCGCCTACCACAATCTTGGCTACTTTGCCTTCGGGGTCGATGACAATCTTGGTAGGATAGCCTTGTATGCCATATTTCACCGTGATGTCTGCCTCGTCCGTATTGCGCACGTGCAGCCAGGGCAGTTCATGCTTCTCTACGGCTGCTTTCCATTTCTCTTCCGTATCGTTGCAGTCCACACCCAATATTTCCATGCGGTCCTTATACTTTTCGTAGTATTTCTTCATGTCGGGGATGCCCTTGATGCACCAGCCGCACCAGCTTCCCCAGAAGTCCAGCACAACATACTTGCCGCGCAGGGACGATAGGGTGAGGTCTTTGCCTTGGAGATCTTTCAGCGTAAAGTCAGGGGCTGTGACGCCTTCGACCATATTTTTGCGCGCTTCTTCGCGGGCTTTCTGCCGCTCGATGGCTTCTTTCATGGCCTTGTAGAGGGGAGCCATCGGGCCGTTCTGTGCCTTTTCGCCGATGAGGTCGAGCAGGTCACTCGCGGTTTTGCCAAAGTCGGATATCAGATAGACGGAGATGTCTTCGTCAGGGTGCTGGCGGATGTAGTCTTCCTTTACTTTTTTCATGTCGGCATTGATCGGCTCATAGATTTGGCGCAGGGAGTCGAGGCGTTGGGGTGTCAGTGTGCCATCACTTTGCATGCCCATGATGACTTGTGTCACCTTGTGCATCTTGTCCTCATAGGGCTTGTACAGGGCCCGCACTTCTTCGTAGGCCTGGTGGAAGGCATTGCCTTTCATGTGGTAGTCGTCCATCGAACCGCTTACTTCCACCGTTTCGCCGGGGAAGGTTACAACTGTGATGGTTTTGCGAAGTGATGCGGTGGCGGCTCCGTTACGGGGTTGGGCGTAGAAGAAGGCCTCCATCGGCACGCTGTCGTTCTCCAGCTGGCAGGTGAAGCTTCCGTTCTGCAAGGCGATGGTGTCGCGGTGTATCGTGCTGCGGCTTAAGTCCGATACGGCAAAATAGTTCACAATCAGGGTATCGCTCTCTACGCCGGCCAGTGTGCCGGTGATGGTCGTTTGTTTCTGTGCGGGCTGGCAGGCGCAGAGCAGTGCCGTACAGGCCAGCAGGCCAAGTGTTTTCTGTTTCATGATATGCTGTTGTTTTTGTTATAAGAATCCCAGTTCCAGTTTGGCCTCCTCGCTCATCATGTCCTTGTCCCATTCGGGCTCGAAGACCAGGTTGATGGTAGCCGAGGCCACACCTTCGATACTCTCTATCTTTTGGCGGATATCCTCCATAATGAAGTCGGCCGCCGGGCAGTTGGGCGCCGTCAGCGTCATGTCGATGCTGACGTTGAAGTCGTCCGTCACGTCAATTTTGTAAATCAGGCCCAAGTCGTATACGTTTACGGGTATTTCGGGGTCGTACACGGTCTTGAGCATCGCCACTATCTTTTCTTCTATTTCAAATTTAGTCATAATCTTGCAAAACTTGTTTCAAGAGCAAAACTACACTTTTTTTGTGAAATCACAAAAGGGAAGTGGTGCAAGGACGGCTGGAAAAATATTTTGCAGGCTAAAGTCCATAGTTGCGTTTGTCAAGTTCATGTTTAGCGAGCTAAAGTAGGTGTTTAGGAATACAATATAGGTGATGAGTAATGGATTGACCAAATCTGCTTCCAATCCTTCATTTGTAGTGTAATCTGTTGCAAGAAAGGGACGTAGGTTGAAAGATAAGGTTCCACGGCAGTGTCCATTGTCTTCGGCTTGTACGATAAAGTGTCATCTTGTCCAATGTGTATGTTTCAATATAAGTATCTTATTATCAGTCGTCTGTGGTGAAGTCACATTAGGGGAATCTCTGAAATCAACTTGTGAAAGCAATGTAAAGTTGATTTTCGTTGATTATGGTTGATTATCGTCCGTTATTCCCTCCAAAAAACTTGACTTCGCCTTCTTGATGTCGTATCTTTACGAGAAAAAGAATACACCTATGAATCTGATTTGTCAACTGAGAGCTTTCTTTTTCCGTGAAGAACCATCCGTTTCGTCGTACGACCGGCTGCTTGCCGACCTGAACCGTGCCTGTTCCCACTTGCCCGAAGGGCAGGCATTTCTCGTGACAGGCGACGGCGAATTCACCGTTCGCTTGACTTGGAAGTCACAACAGCAGAATCCTGAAAAGCGCATGTTCAGCCTGAACGGACAGAATGAAGTGACAGAATGGGTAGAAACAGCTCCATCTGCCGTGGAAGCGAAGAAAACAGTAGCACAGCAGGCAGAAAAGGAACCGAAACAGCAACGGATGATGCAGCGCCTCTCACGCTACCTGAAACTGCACTATGCTTTCCGCTACAACCTGCTGACAGAGCGAACGGAATGTGCCCGCCTGGATGCAGGGAAAGCTAATGAGGCTCACCACCTTACTTATACACCCGTGGATAACCGCATCCTGAACGGCATTGCTCTCAGTGCCATCGAAAACGGCGTGGAGTGCTGGGATCGTGACATCAAGCGATATGTGGAATCCGACCACGTACAAGCCTACCATCCCTTTGAACTCTATTTCAGGAACTTGCCCGCATGGGACGGCAAAGATCGGATAACGGAATTGGCAAGACGTGTATCCGATAAGGATGTCTGGGTACGCGCCTTCCACCGCTGGATGCTGGCCGTCACAGCCCAGTGGACAGGCTCGGGCGATCGTGGCCGCAGGGCCAACAGTGTGGCTCCGCTTTTGGTCAGCCCCACACAGGGCTTGGGTAAGTCTACTTTCTGCCGTATGTTGCTCCCCCAAGAATTGCGTGACTACTTTACGGAGAGCTTCGACCTGACCAACGCCTCGTCGGCGGAGAACAAACTGGCCTCCTACGGTCTGATCAACCTCGACGAGTTCGACCGCCTTCCCGTCAGCCGGATGCCCCTGCTGAAGAACCTGATGCAGATGGAAGACCTGCGTGTGCGTCGTGTCTACCGCCGTTCGGCCGAAGCCTTGCCAAGAATTGCTTCGTTCATCGGCACGAGCAACCGCCGCGACCTGCTGACCGACCTTTCGGGCAGCCGCCGTTTCATTTGTGTGGAAGTAGAGCATGCCATCGACTGTACGACGCCTATCGACCACGCTCAGCTTTATGCCCAACTGCTGCATGAGTTGAATAACGGCGAGCGTTGTTGGTTCAGCAAGGCCGAAGAGGCGGAAATCCAGGCGGCCAACCGTCCTTTCTACCGCATTGCGCCCGCCGAAGAACTTATAAGCAGTTGCTTTGCGTTTGCCGAGGCAGGCGAGCAAGGTGCCCGCCTGATGTCTGCAGCAGATATTTATACCGTGCTGAAGAAAAAGAATCCCGCTGCCTTGAAAGATTGCTCTTGTACTTCGTTCAGCCGCCTGTTGGCTCAGCTGGGGCGAAGGGTACACACAAAGTATGGCAATGGGTATTGGGTAAAGAGGATATAAGTTGAATATTTATAAAAAACAAAGACTGCCCACTGAACCACTGTTATGGTTAGGGCAGTCTGTTCCTGATACAATCTTTACCTGAATACCATTCCTCCGAGAAAGGAGGCATGACGGTAAAGCCAAACTACGTTTTTAAGAGATTGATTGAAGGTCAGTAGAATTAGGATATCTATCAAAGATTTACCATACAGGTAAATTAAACTGTTGTATCTCAGCCTCTGTATGTTCTGTACGGAAAATCTCCAGTACTCTCTTTATGATTTCAGGATGAGCCGCAGCCACATTATTCTGTTCGCGAGGATCTACGGACAAATCATATAGCTCAACATCCTGATTACCTTTACGAACATTCTTCACGAATGCTTTCCAATTACCCATGCGAACGGCCTTCTGACCACCGGCTTCCGGATATTCCCAATACAGGAAATCATGTTTTTCCTGCTTGCTATCCTCTCCAAGCATAGTAGGAAGCATGCTGATACCATCTGTCGGAGGACATTCCACACCGGCAACATCACACATCGTAGGCATCATATCCCAAAATGCAGAAAGGAGATCGGACTGACTGCCGGCTTCAATATGGTTCGGCCAGCAAGCAATCATCGGTACACGGATACCACCTTCACGTAAGGAACATTTGCCCCAACCTGTTTCACTCTTAAACGGTTTGGCACTATCGAAGAACGGAGAATCGGAACCTCCATTGAACGTAGGACCATTATCACTGGTAAAAATTATAAGTGTATTTTCATATAAACCCAATTCTTTCAACTTGGCGACCAAACCACCTATTTGCTCATCCCAATGACTGATCATGGCTGCATAAGTGGCACGAGGATAACGGCAGGGGAAATAGCCCTTATCACCAATATAAGGTTCCTCGTCACCAAATTTCTCAACATAATGCTTAATCCATCTTTCAGGGGCTTGCAGAGGTACGTGAGGAACGGGAGTGGTCCAGAACAAGGCAAAAGGCTCGTCTTTGGACCGCTCCACAAAATCCAGTATCTCCTGATACATCAGATCCGGAGCATATTGCTTCTGAACATACTTGGCATAGCTCTTCTCATCACGCGGATCTGCCCCCTTGTCAAGTTTTGTACCCGGTACTAAAAGATGGTTGTCCAGATATTCACGCTGCTCATTACGCCACAAGAAAGGCGGGAAATAAGTGTGAGCCTGACGTTGACAATTGTAGCCATAGAAGAAATCAAATCCCATCTTGTTGGGCGTACTGACAGAACCTGGATACCCCAAACCCCACTTGCCGATACAAGCGGTCGTATATCCTGCTTCTTTCAATTTACGGGGAATCATCACTGTATTGGCAGGAACAGGACGTTGTCCTTCCAACGAAGAGTCAGCCAACATCGCCTCATGGCTCCAGACTTCTCCACGCTCGGCACACTCATCATTTCCACGAATATAAGCATGCCCCATATGCAACCCTGTAAAGAGAGAACAACGGGAAGGAGCAGAAACGGCCTGACCACTGTAATGGTTTGTAAAGCACATACCTTCTTGAGCCAGACGGTCTATATTCGGAGTCTCAATTTTCTCCTGACCGAAACAACCGATATCTGCACGGCCTAAGTCATCAGCTAAAATGTAGATGATGTTTGGCTTCTTGATTTCTTGTTGGTTAGCACAAGAGGACAAAGCACAACCTATAGAGATAATGCTTACAAATGTTCCTTCTATAAGATAATCATGTTTCATTTATTTATATTTATTTACATATTAACAATTTTACCATTTACATAGTCTGAGATAGATCACTTTCCTTTATAGCAGGACCAAATCTATATCCCAAACTCTCAAACCATTGTCTTTTCTCTAACACTCTATAATAAAAATCATCAACGTTTATTCTATTCCCTCGGTACCACATTTGTTCTGCCAACACAAAAATACGGGGGAAAAGCCGATAATCGATTAAAGCTTCTGTCACACCATCATCTGTCCATAAGGCGGTAGTCATGCCTAATATCAATGAACCTCCTTTTGACAATGCGACATCTGAAGGATTATGCAAATAAACATCTTTAAAGTCAAATGTACGTTCTACACCATATCCTCGCCAAGGTATTATAGGGAAATTGAGATAGCAAAAAGTATTGGTACTACAAATTACTGGATAACCATGTTTTAATGCATTACGTAGAGCCAAATCTTTATGCCCACGATAATTCCACCATTGTATTATTACATTATCCGGTAACAGATAACCATCCTGATAAACAACATCTCCCCAAAAAATGGCCTTCTTACCTTTTGTTTTTAAATAAGTTGCCATTTCTGCAGAAAACCAAAGTTGTAAATCATGCTCATCATGCAAACCTAAAGATTTTATCCTACGCTGGCAGTCTGAGCATCTTTCCCAATTTCCTTTAGGCGCCTCATCTCCTCCCAAATGAATATATGAAGATGGAAAAAGATCACATACTTCATCTAACACGTTTTTCAAGAAAAGAATAGTTGAATCTTTACCTGCGCAAAAGATATTTTGGGTAAATCCAGTTTTAGGAATCTCTACCGAGTCTTTAAAGCAACCCAATTGCGGATATGCAAAAAGAGCTGCTTCTGCGTGTCCTGGCATATCAATTTCAGGAACAATGGTTATATTCCGATCCGCCGCATAACTAACTATTTCCTTAATATCTTCATGAGTATAATATCCTTGTTGTTCCACTCCATCAGCAACATTACTACCAATTTGGGAAAGGCGTGGATATCTTTTAATATCAATTCTCCATCCTAATCCTTCTGTCAAGTGCCAATGAAAATAGTTCATTTTCAAAATTGAAGCCATATCTATATATTTCTTCAATGTCGCTACCTGTTGATATTGTCTACCAGAATCTAACATAAAGCAACGCCAATTTACACGGGGATTATCTACAATTTTACCGCATTTAAAATACAGGTTATCAGCCTCCTCTATAACCCATTGCCGTAATGTCTGAATTGCATATAAGAAACCGCCATAATTGGCAGCAGCTATTCGTATTTGTTTTTTTGTTATATCCAATATATATCCATCCTGTGACAACGTAGAATCAAGAAGTAAATAAATGTCGGCGATCTCGTGATTTTCCTCCCATATTATCCTCTTTTCCCCAAGAACTTGTTGTTGAAAGAAACGTAAATAAAATGAGGTAGTATCAAAAGTACATATTGACACATTAGCCTCATCAAATAACAGATAGCCTTCAGTCTTCTCTATTTTCTGTGGAGTAGGAAGAACTATTTGGGCGAAAATTGTAGCTACAACACAAAAACAAAAGACAAACAGACAAAAACAATTTTTATATAGCATAATTATCTCTTTTTCAGAAGAACCATATTTTACTCAGAGTAAATATATGGTTCTTCTTTCAGTTTATTATTATTTCCAACCAGGATTTTGTTCCAATTGTGGATTCAAGACTATCTCTTTACGAGGTATCGGATACAAATAATAATAATCTGGCCATAAATGCGTTTGCTGAGGATGAAACTCCAAATATCCTTCTGAAGCTCCATTATCAATAGTCACATTCGTACCTACTGGAAAATCATCAAAAGAGACCCATTGCCCTAATTTCTTTTTAAGGGCATAATGACATTTTTTCCAACGCCTCAAATCATTATATCGGAAACCTTCTGAAAACAACTCGATACGTCTCTCACGACGAATCTCCCATAACAAAGGGCTTACCTCATAATCATCCAAATAATCAGAATTCCCCTTATCGCGATTCGGGTCAAAATTTACACCAATCTCTTCTACTCTCATAGGAGCCACATTAGCTCGTTTACGCAATTTATTTATCGTTTTATCTGCAACTTCCTGGCTAAATTTATCCAACTCGTACATTGCCTCAGCATAATTCAACATAATTTCCTCAATTCGAAACAAAGGTAAATCTGTTTCTTCATTACGTTGACTACCTTGGCTCAAATAACAACAATAATATTTCCAGTTATTATATCCAAACGCAGACGGATACCAAGGCTGGTTTTCCAAATAAAAATCAAAATGAGGAATTGCTCCTAAAATACCACCATTATAACCTTGCCGGAAAGGCAACGTTTTTTGCCTTTCTTTAGCAGAACCATAACCTATCCCCATACGTAAATTCAAACTATCAATAAAACTTCGATCTTTAGGATTTTCTGTAAACTTCCATTTGGTATCCCAAGCTGTGGTTGACTCAGAACGATCCACACGATAAGGTGGAGTAACATGAAGCCAAAGGCGATGATCGCGATTACTAAATTCCAAATAAACATCATGATCACCTAAAAATAATGGGCTATTCCATCGAGTTTTACCGTCCGAACATAAGTAGCTATCCATTAAATCACGCGTCGGATTATAATAAGATAAAGCTGTTGTACCTCCAATACTCGTTGCATGAACAACATTAGCAGCATCAAGATATTCCTTATATAAAATAATACCCGGAACGCCAGATAAATCCAAAGAGCAAAACAAATCATCATAACAATCTGCTATCGTCGGGAAAGCTACTATCAACTCCGCAGAGACCCGTTCACATTCTTGCAAAAATATATCCGCACCACTCAAATTATGATATTTCCTCCAAGTTCCTTCAAACAAACAAAAGCGAGACATCAAGGCTTGTACACATGCACGATTTATAGTATTTTTTCCTTCACCCTCTGGATTAATATTCTGCTCAGCATACTGTAAATCTTCTAAAATATGATTGGCAATTTCATCTCTCGTAGCTCTCGGACCGTATATTAAATCACTTTCATCATCACTCAACACATGATCTATCCAAGGCACTCCACCATAAGTAGACAATAATGTAAAATACCTTAAGCTACGAAAGAAATAACCAACAGATCTCCAATTTGCTTTCTCCGTATCACTCATTTGTGAAGCGTCAATATGATCAAGCATCAAATTCACACGACGTATATAACTATAATAATCCCAATCTGTATTTGCCCTACTGTCAGGTATAGTTACTATCCCCCTAATCCACTCACTTTCACTAGTTCCTCTTGTCTGATTATATGAAATGTCATCGGTAGAATTTTCTGCCCCATATCCAGGAACGGAAAATGTTTCATATAGCCCCCAACTATAAGCTTTAAAATTTTCATAAGTTTGAAAAGCTGTTTCAGCCGTTGGATCTCCTAATGGATATCTTTCCAAGAAATCGTTATTAAGGCAACTTGTAAAAGTTACCAAAAACAATATATATACACACAATTCTTTCATATCTTAATAATTAAAATGTAACATTAAATCCAACAGAGAATTTTCTCATAAAAGGATACTCCCACATACCTTTAGATAACATATCAGTTTCCAACCCTTCAGGGAGATGATCCCAAGTATATAAATTCTCACCACTAAAAAACACTTTCACATCATCTAAATACATATGTTCTGTCCATTGTTTAGGTAAAGTATAAGAAACGGTAATATTTTGAAGCTTTAAATAAGAAGCATCCGCCAAATATTTAGTCTGCTTCCATCTGTTTTTATCCGTATTACCCGCATTATTAGCATATACACGTGGATAAAATGCATCTGTATTTTCTGGCGTCCAAAAGTCCAACGTTTCCTTGAACAAGCTTCCCCAAGAACCATTAGGCCAAGCAATCTGGTCGGTACGCCAATAATCACGTTTACCCACGCCTCGCAGAAAGACAGATATATCCAATCCTTTCCAACGAATACCTGCATTAATTCCATAATGGAAACGAGGTGTAGAATTTCCTATAATGCGTTGGTCACCTGGATTATCAGCGGTTCCATTACCACTCCATATTGTCTCCTTATCTTCATCAAAATTCTTATATAAAATATCCCCCGGATATACTCGATCAACTCCTTTAGGGATAGGAATGCCTTCTTTTAAAGTTCCATCTGGATTAAAATCCGATTCTGTATAAAAGCGATCAGTCACATATCCCCAAATTTCTCCTATTTTCATCCCTTCACGATATATATTATCGCCTATCAAATTGGTTTCATTGCTATATTTTGTTATTTCACTTTGTGAATCATACAAATTAAAACCTAAACTATAACTTAAGTCTTTGCCTATCTTATCCTGCCAATTAAGTTCTAATTCCCAACCATAAGTTTTCAAATCAGCGGCGTTTTGTTTTGCAGCAGCAGTACCTATTACCCAAGGCAAATCCATTCCAGGTGCCAACATTCCCTTCGTATCACGACGGTACCAATCAAATGTACCAACCAAACGATTGTCAAACAGTCCGACATCAATTCCAAAGTCTAAAGTATATACTTTTTCCCAGGAAAAAGTACTACTGACCATCAGAGGAGAATTCAAAGAAATTGCTTTCTTCCCATCAACCAACCAACTACTTTCGTACAGCCCCATAGAAGGGATATAAGGATAATTGTCTGGAGTCCCATCAGATTTAAGAATTATCTGATTTCCAATACTTCCCCAGGATATACGCAATTTCAAATTAGATAAATAATCACGTGTCTTTTGCATAAATGCTTCCTCTGAGATTCGCCATGCTCCCGAAAAAGAAGGAAAGAAGCCAAATCTATTCTCTTTAGGGAAACGCGAAGAACCATCATAACGTCCATTCGCTTCAAACAAATACTTACCATCATAAGAATAATTCACTCGATAAAACAAACCACGGATAGCATATTCATTAAAGCTGTCTGAAGCCGATATAGAACCTGTTGACCCCGAAATAGAAGGTAAATTTCCTAATAATACATCCATTCGTTTAGTCCATTGAGATTCATCATGACTCATTTCCTGATTATATCCTCCCATTAAATTAACACTATGTTTACCTATAGAAAAATCATAATTGGCATACATATTCACAGCATTATAATTGGTAAAACCTTGTGTTAATTCATAACTTGAATTTTCCACATTATTAATTATACCTGTAAAATTCATCCCCACATACTGATACTTATTAATGTACATCCTATTATAATTGGTAATCCGATTATAAGTATACTCCCCTGTTATTTTAAGCCCCTTAATGGGAGATAATATCACTCGTCCTAAAGCACGAAAATCTGTTTTCTTGATAACCCGTGGCTCACCATAACGGATATAAGTAGCAGACGTTTCAGCTGGATATACAATCTCATCTATTGTATAGTCTGAAATATTTTGATAAGAGGGCAACTGCATTGCACTGCCCCAAACTCCATTTCGTCCCCCTTGTTCTACTTTATTTTGCGTAGAATTAGCATATCTAATATCCAATTGTGTAGTCAACCACTTATTAACATCAATACTTAAAAAGCTCGACATATTTATTCGATTGTACTTGTCTTTATCAGTTATAAGAATACCATCTTCACCTGTATATCCTAAACTAAGGCGATATGTAGTTTTCTGACTTCCACCTGAAACTGAAAAACTATGATTCTGCATAAAGCCAAAACTATCCATCATATCATCAAACATGTCATTTTCTCTCATCAAAAACAAATTACCTTGTTCATCAAAAACATAACCATTAGGATACTTAGAAGGGTTCAACTGATAATCACGTATATATTCTTCCCATCGAGTGATGTTTTTTCCATCCACATAAGTATCATTAGGCCATCCCATTTCTTTATATGCTAAGACTGATTCCAATGGAGTAGCTTTTTGTGGAAGTTCCGAGGCCTGAGAGAAAGAAAAATTATTATTATAATTGAATTGTGGTGTCATATCTTTCTTACCCTGTTTTGTGGTAATCAAAACAACTCCAAAGGCCGCTCTCGCACCATATATTGCAGCAGAAGCTGCATCTTTTAATATGGAAACCGATTCTACATCCTGAGGATCTATCATATTAATATCCATTGGTACATTATTAACCAATACCAATGGAGCACCACCATTGATAGATGTTGTTCCACGAATGTTATATGAGAGAGCATCACCAGGAGCCCCTGAAGAAGACTCGATCTTTAAACCTGGAACTGCGCCCTGTAAAGCTGCTGCGACATTGGATATTGGACGATCTCCCAAAGTCTTTTCCATACTGACACTAGCAACCGCTCCAGTTAAATTAACTTTTTTCTGCGTACCATATCCAACTACAACAACTTCATCAAGCATCTCTGTATCTTCTTTCAAAACAATACTCATCGAAGATTTTCCATTTATAGCAACTTCTTGTGTTTGAAAACCAATATAAGAAACAGTTAATTTAGCATTTTCTGGCACTTCAAGCGTAAAGTTTCCATCAATATCCGTAATACAACCAATAGTAGTACCTGTCACCTTAACATTGGCGCCAATTATCGACTCTCCACTAGTAGATTTTACCGTACCCGATACACGCTTTGTCTTCGACGGAGAAGCCTGCTCCGCTTTATCACTAATAACGATGGATTTAGAGGAGACAATGGTATACATCAAATTACGTCCCTTCAAAGCTTCGTTGAGCACAACTGAGACACCAACCTGACGTTTCGAGATAGTAATGTCACTTTTGTCATCCACCAACGTATTCCGATAGGAGAAACGATACGTAGTCTGTCCCTCAATACTCTTGAAAACTTGCTTCAAGGTAGCGTTCTTCAACTCGACGGTTACTTTCTGCTCTTGGGCAAAGGCTGTCATAATGCCTATACAGAAGAAGCAAACCGCCACGCAAAGCAATCTTTGTAACTTTGATTGATTGTTCATGTTTCTTTTTGAATTAGATTAATGATTCTTAAATATTAAAAGGTTAAACAAGCTTGTCTATAAGTAAAGACAAGACCAAAACAGATTTGTACCAAAGAGAATACATGTTAAAGAACATATAAAATAAAAAATCCTATTTCCGTACATAAAGCTTAAAGCACTATGCTGAGAAATAGGATTTAACCCAATGCTACCCTATCCAATCTTTAGTGTAAATCCACCAACCTTATGGTTCCATCTTTCAACGTGGCCTTCAGATGATACGAGTGTTCTATCACTTCCAATACTTCATTGATATTTGTACGACTCAGAACACCTGTAAACAAATCATCCTGATAGTCTATTTCTTCCGTTTCTATAGCAATAGACACATGATAGATCTCCTCTATCTCTTCTAGAACCTCCGCAAACGGTACATTACGGAATACCAATTCCCCACGTCTCCAGGCAGAAGCATCTGTGGTATAACTACTTTCCTCAACTGTCACGGTTCCATGTATCTGGTCAAGAATTGCTTTCTGATTGGGTGACAAGATAACGCCCTGCCCGGTCTTCAAGGATTGGAAACGAACACTGCCTTCCTCCAAAGAAAGTTCTGCTGTGGCGTCGGCTGAACGGGCACGAAGATTAAAAGTGGTACCAAGTACAGATACTTTCAACCCTTTTGCAGTGATAGAGAAAGGACTGGAAGGATTCTTGGCTACACGAAAATAGCCTTCACCATCGAAGGCCACCCGACGTTCGTCAGAATTGAAATTGGACAAATTATAAGAAAGGCGTGACTCGGCATTCAACGTTACTTGTGTACCATCCGGCAGAGAAATAGTTACCTGTTCTCCCTTACCTGTAGTGGCTACAAAATCTTTCTGAGAAAGAACGGTATTCTCCTGATACAAGTAAACGGTAGCGATCATAAAAAGAGGAAGAAGAACAGCTGCCGCGATCCGAAGCACCTTCCAATAGAGAGGTACAACTCGATGCGAAGGGAAAAGCCGTTGGTCAATCCGCATCTTCAGTTCATCCAAACGGTGGGCATCGCTCGAAGAAGCCTCAGCAGACTCCCAAGCTTCACGCAACGAATCTTCCAAACGGTCATCACTCATCGAGTTAACTTCCTCACGCAAACGTCTTAGTTCGTCAGGAGTCAAGTTGTCGTTTCTATATTTTTGTTGCAGTTTATCCATATTGTTCACAGTCTATTAGTAAAGACATTATTTTTGCTTCGACGTACCATGCTAAAGCCATCTATTCACAATATTTAATATCAAGCCTGCCACAGAAAGTACCAGAACCTTGGCAAGTAGTTCACGAAGAGTTTTCAATCCCACGGAAAGTTGATTCTTTACCGTCTGCTCACTCAACGAAAGACGTTCGGCTATCTCTTTATTGGATAGTTGAGAGAAACGCGAAAGAGTAATGACGCGTTGTTGGGTAGAAGGCAGCCGACGAATGGCATCCTTGACAATCTTTACATATTGTTCGTATTCTACCCGATCACAATCCTCGCCTGCAGACAACTCATTCTGGTAATCCACATAATCTTCGTAAACAGGAGAATTAAGAGTAGAACGATAGGCATTGATAACGCGATGTTTAGAAATGGTGAACAACAAAGAATGCAAGGTCTCTTCCTGACGAATGGTTTCACGACTGTTCCATAAAGCAACAAACACATCCTGCACAATCTCCTCTGCATCCTCGCGAGACTTGGTATAATGCACACAATAGGCCAGCAATCGACCGGCATAAAGCTTGTATATCCGGTCGAAAGCTTCCTTAGAGCCACGCTTCAGTTCAGCAATCAAGATATGTTCTCCCTGCAATGTCATTTCATATCAAAGGTATCAAGGCTTAATATCTGCATATACAACGGGCAAAAATAGATTATTTTCAATTAATCACACTCATCTTTCATTGATTATTTCAGTTGATTGCATGCCACATGTAACATTCCCTCAGGAAAACAATGCTTTACGAGGAGGAAAACACCGTTTTCCCTGGTGGAAAGCATTGCTTTCGTTCAGACGCCTAATTTACATAGTTTAATTGTCTGTTGCAAGCGAAAGGTCACGCAAACGAATAATATATTCATCATCCCGCTGAAAATTCGAAGATTATCGGTACATTTGTCACGCAAAAAAAGAAAGAACACTACTATGACCCACCGTCTGAACACCAACAAACAATTCATGATAGGCAACGGCATCCTGGCCTTTGCCGTCATCTTCGTGGTTGTCCTTTTCGTCTACATGAGCATGCGCCTGCAAAATGACGAAAACCGTCGCTATGCCGAACACTATACCGTCTCGCTGGTCAAGGGGTTCGAAGGCGACTCCGTATCTATATACCTCAATGACAGCCTATTACTGAACAAAACCATCGACCGTTCGCCGTTCGACCTCGAAGTGCGACGCTTTGCAGAAGAAAGTGCCCTGATGATTGTAGACAATGCGACAGAAAAATTATCGCTCTTCGAACTGAGTGAAAAGGGAGGCACTTACCGTTTCGAAAAGGAAGGGGAAACTGTGAAACAACTGCCTCAAGAATAACGTCTGTCTTCACAACGAGGCAGAAAACGCCTTCAGTTCCTGCCTCAGAGCCTTGCATCGACCTTCAGTCAGGCGGTCAAGCATTCCCCAAAACTCCGCACCATGGTTCATGATGCGCGTATGCGTCAGCTCGTGCAAAAGCACATAATCAATAAGGTGTTGCGGCAGGAGCAACAAATAATAAGACAAGTTGATATCCCTGCGCGTAGAGCAACTGCCCCAACGGCCGGAGCTGGAGTTAACCTTTACCTCGTGGAAAGGCAAGCCATGTTGCTTCGACAAAGCATACAGGCGAGGGGGTAAAACTAGCTTGGCATTCTTCCGCAAGGCCTCACCTATCACCTTCTTCAGCCAGACTTGAAGTTGGGGATTAGAAAAATCAGTACCTATTGGACACAGAATCTGCATCATCCCTGGTTCCGAACGTGCCTGAAACTGACGTATATCCCGCTCTACCAAGGTCAGTTTAAAGTGCTCCGCTTCAATCCGATAGTTCAAGTCTATCAGCTTTTCGCTTCGTCGCGCCTGCGTTTCACGCAGACGGGGGCGCAAAGTTTCCAATCCTTTAGTCACATCACTCCACGTTGCTCCCAAAGGGACGGTCACAACAAAACCGCCCTCTACTGCCCGAAATATCAGCCGTCGAGCACGAGCATTGACTCGCACCACGATACTCCCCAGTTCGGCATCCGTAACCGATTGGCCCGTCATGCATCGTTGTTTGCCTTCCATCATCCTTACCTCTATTGAGTTTCGACTGCAAATGAACAAACTTCCGCACAAAACCACAAAACTTTTGTGCACAAAAGCGAACACACTGTCCGATTATGAACAATCCGCATTTTCATTCACCACTCATAATCAAACAATTACATTTTTGGTACGATTCTTGCACCTACGAAAACAGAAAATAAAAACAAAAAAGACGCCAGCCGTTGCAACGTTCGGCAGCCGGTTTTCGTCTAATAAATAAAGCAAGAAAATAACATTTAAATATCGACGAATATGAAAAAGTTTACAACACTTACCTCTATCTTCCTACTGACAACCGTTTTGAGCGCCTGCGCACAATCGTATAGTCACCATTTCAACTCAGGCAACAGTTGGCTGGGCGGCAAGGAAGTCAAAGCAAGCAAAAACTACGTGACCAAACAAATCAAGGTTAGCGACTTTGACCAGATAGCCGTCAGTGGTAGTCTCGACGTCAGCTATACACAGCAATCGGGCAAACCAAAAGTGGAAATCTATACATCGGACAACATTGTCGACCTGCTCGACATTTACGTCAAGAACGGCAAACTGAATCTGGGGTTCAAGAAGAACGTGAAGGTGTCCTACAACAAACTGGAGATCCGAGTAACATCAGAAGACCTGAATGCAGTCAACGTAGCAGGATCGGGCGACTTCAAATTCACCAACGGACTGAAAACCGACCAACTGAAGATGAATGTAGCAGGATCAGGCGACATTACAGCAAGCAACATACAATGTTCGCAAGGATTTACAGCCAACGTAGCAGGTTCGGGCGACATCGAATGCAAACAGCTTAAAGCAGCCGACATGGATATCTCTGTAGCAGGATCGGGTGATCTGAAGATTGAAAACGCTTTAGTTACGTCAGTCAATGCAAGCGTAGCAGGATCGGGTACCGTGAAAATCAGCGGCAGTGCCGACAAAGCCAATTATAGTGTGGCTGGATCAGGCGACCTCTATGCCAATGACTTCAAAGTGCAAAACATATCAGCCAGCGTAGCAGGATCGGGCGATATCAAATGCCATGCTGTAGAACATTTAAAAGCACGTGTCAGCGGAAGTGGAACCATTGGCTACAAAGGAGATCCGGAGTTAGACTATCCTGAGAAGAAAAAGGTATATAAATTATAACAACAACTAAACCGACAAATTCTCTCTGACCTCTGCCTACAGGCAGACAAAACTCTCTAACATGTGAAGGAAGGCACACTTAAGGTTGCCTTCCTTTACTTTTTTATACAAATTACCATAAAAATAAAGGGACGCTGCATCACGCGGCATCCCATTTATTTTTAGTTAGTTTTTATAAGATTTTGAGAGAATTGAAACTTCACAGCCTCAAGTCGTTTTAATAAAGCACACTAACTATTTTTTAAAGCAAATGAAAATGTATATTTAAAAACAATGAAAATTCATCTTTTTTCGGTCTCCTCCTTCTTGTCAACACGAGCCAAACTATCCATTAGTTCTTTTTCATGACTATCTGCCGGATTACCCGAAAGTGCTACTGAAGGTGTAGACATCTGCTTCCCAATCGTATCAAGAGAAACAACTCCTGCATTATTATCGAAAACAGAGTGTTGCATGACATTGCCCAATGAAAACATCAAGGCTATCACTGCAGCAGCCTTAAACAACGGCATGAAACGTGAGGATAATGTCATACGACGAGCTTTGACAACAGGCACTTCTATCTGCGCCAGCACCTTCTGGTCGAAATCCTCGCCCAAGCCGTCTTGTTGCAGAAACTCCTGATATACGAACAGATCCTTGTAACGGAGCAAGTGTGCCGGCACATCTTCGTTATGGAAAAACGAACGAAGCTGTGCTTCCTCTTCTTGGGAAGTATCGCACTGCCAATAACGTTCCAATAATTGTTCTATATAATTAGAGTCCATAATTATCTATATCAATAAATTTCTGTTTTACCTTTTGCCTAGCTCTAAACAAGTTTACTTTGACCTGCTCTTCCGTCAACCGTAAGGCAGCAGCTATCTCTTTATAACTCTTACCCTCCACGTCACGCAATTGCATAATCAATCGTTGCTTCTCAGGCAATTCACCGACCAATCTGTGCACGAGTTTCAACCGTTCCTTGTTCACCAATCGATCATATGGGCTTGATGCATCAGGCGTCTGTTCAGCTTCTATGGTCAGTTCCATCGTCTGCGAGTCTTTCTTCTCACTGCGGTCGATTGCCAAGTTGCGAGCCACTGTTAGACAATAAGCCTCTACCGACCCCAACTCATCCCATTCATCACGCTTATTCCAGACACGTATCATCGTCTCCTGCACAATATCCTCCGCCTCTGCTCTGTCGAAAGTTATCCGCAGAGCCAACCGAAAGAGTTTATCTTTCAACGGAAGAATATCTTTGCGAAAGTCGATTTTCTGCATCTTCTAATGAATTGACGGTTCAGCAGGATAAAAGTTACAGTAGATAGTTACTTTTTTTCAAATTATTTTCGGATACGGGTACCTTCCTGTTCGTTGATAGCTGATGCTAAGGTAATTACGACTTCGGACACACCTGCTTCCAAGGCCTCGAAAGAGTTCTCCAGTTTGGGAATCATGCCACCTTGTATCACACCGTCAGCTACCAATTGATGGAATTCAACCTGATTGATTGTAGGGATAACGCTGTCGTCGTCGTTCTCATCGCGTAGCACACCTTTTTTCTCGAAACAATAAACCAGAGTGACATCAAACAAGGCTGACAAAGCCTTGGCCGTTTCGCCCGCAATGGTATCAGCATTGGTATTCAGCATATGGCCTTCTCCATCGTGGGTCAAGGGAGCCATAACGGGCACTACACCTTTGGCTATCAAATCGCCCAGCAGCGCAGCATTGACTTGTTTTACATCGCCCACAAAACCATAGTCGATGTCTTTCACTGGACGTTTTACAGAGCGAATGACATCCATGTCGGCTCCTGTCAATCCCAAAGCATTGACACCACGTGCCTGCAAACCAGCCACAATGTTTTTATTTACCAAACCACCATAGACCATCGTTACAATCTTCAGCGTCTCGGCATCAGTAATGCGGCGACCGTTCACCATGTGGCTCTCGATACCCAGTCGTTCAGCCAGTTTCGTGGCCGAGCGACCTCCACCGTGTACCAGCACTTTGTATCCTTCAATGGCTGCAAAGTCGTCCAACAATTTATGAAGGGTAGTTTCCTCCTCTACAATCTTGCCGCCTACTTTGATGAGTGTGAGTTTCTCTTTCATTATCTTAATATATATGCTATTTACCACAGAGGACACAGAGTAACACAGAACCTCATTCTCCTCTGTGTTACTCTGTGTCCTCTATGGTGATAAATTGTTATTCCAAATAAGTATACCCGTATAGACCCGAACGGTAATTAGCCAAGAATTCCTTGCCTTCCTCAAGCGAAATGCGTCCTTCCTTAACAGACTGAGTTACCCATGTCTCAAGTTTACGCACCAACTTCTTAGGATTATACTGTACATAGTCAAGCACCTCAGCCACCGTCTCGCCGTCAATAAGTTGGTCGATGGAGTAGCCCTTGGAGTTGACAGAAACGTGCACAGCATTCGTATCACCGAAGAGGTTATGCATGTCGCCTAGAATCTCCTGATAAGCTCCCACGAGGAAGACGGCCACGTAGTAGTTTTCCTTGTCACGCAGGGAGTGCAAAGGCAAGGTCGTGGCATCAGGACGGGAAGTGACGAAGTTGGCAATCTTGCCATCGGAATCGCACGTCATGTCCTGAAGCGTAGCCTCGCGGTCGGGTTTCTCGTCCAGGCGCTGGATGGGCATGATGGGGAACATCTGGTCGATGGCCCACGAGTCGGGTAGTGACTGGAAGAGTGAAAAGTTGCAGAAGTACTTATCTGCCAACAGCTTGTTCAACTTACGGAACTCCTCAGGACAGTGTTTCAGCCCACTGGCAATGGAGTTGATTTCACGGCAAATACTCCAATAGAGTTTCTCGATTTGGGCACGGGTGTTCAGATCCACAATACCATGGCTGAAAAGGTCGAGCGCCTCCTCGCGTATCTGCTGGGCATCGTGCCAAGGCTCGAGCATACTGCGCTGGCTCAGGTTGTCCCAGATGTCGTAGAGTTCCTTCACCAGCTCGTGGGCATCCTCACCCGGTTCCCAATCGTCGTCCATCTGCGGCAGGGAAGCCGTCTCCAACACCTCGAAGATGAGGACGGAGTGATGGGCGGTCAGACTGCGACCTGTCTCGGTGATGATGTTGGGATGCTGGAAGCCATGCTTGTCGGCCGCATCGACAAAGGTCGATACAACGTCATTCACATATTCTTGTATAGAGTAGTTCACAGAGCTTTCGCTGTTGCTGGAGCGGGTACCGTCGTAATCCACCCCCATGCCGCCGCCAGTATCGACGAACTCGATATTGAAGCCCATCTTATGGAGCTGCACATAGAATTGTGAAGCCTCGCGCAAGGCGTTCTTAATACGGCGTATCTTGGTAATTTGGCTACCGATGTGGAAATGAATCAGTTTCAGGCAGTCCTTCATATCCTTCTTCTCAAGGAAGTCAAGGGCTTCGAGCAGTTCGCTAGATGTCAGGCCGAACTTGCTGGCGTCACCACCACTCTCTTCCCACTTGCCACTGCCACTAGAAGCCAGCTTGATACGGATACCAATGTTAGGACGCACCTTGAGTTGCTTGGCCATTTTAGCGATGAGGTTCAGTTCGTTCAGTTTCTCAACGACGAGGAAGATGCGCTTGCCCATCTTCTGGGCCAGCAGAGCCAGCTCGATGAAGCTTTCGTCCTTGTAGCCGTTGCACACCACGAGCGACTCAGGGTCGGTATTGACGGCAATGACAGCATGCAATTCGGGCTTCGAGCCTGCCTCCAAACCGAGGTTGAACTTCTTACCGTGGTTGATCATCTCTTCCACAACGGGACGCATCTGGTTCACCTTGATGGGATAAATGATGAAGTTCTCACCCTTGTAACCATACTCTTCGGCTGCTTTTTGGAAACAGCAGGACACCTTCTCAATGCGGTTGTCCAGTATGTCGGGAAAGCGCACCAGCATGGGAGCCGTCACATCGCGCAGCTGGAGCTCGTCGACCAGTTCTTTCAAATCGACTTCCACACCATCCTTACGAGGAGTTACTACAACATGCCCTTTCTCGTTGATACCAAAGTAGGAAGTGCCCCAACCCGTAATGTTGTACAGCTCTTCCGAATCTTCAATACGCCATTTTCTCATTCTTCTGTAACTTAGCGGTTTTTATTAGGTTTGATTATTTAGTGGACAAAAATACACATAAATCCTGTAACAGCATCTTTTACGGACGAAAATACATACGAAAGACAAACTTTTACAGCTCCAACAAACGACGCAAGCTGCTGACAGACTCTGCTATCTGATGACGGTCCTCCAGACGACTGCCGTCAAAACGATAACGGGCCTGCCCGTAGAAAGAGCGTCGACCGTCCAACGCACGCTCAATAAAGATGCGAAGTTCTTCATCCGTCTTGCCTTGCAAAATGGGACGTTGCTGAGTTGCTACACGCAAGCGACGAAAAAGCACCTCGACAGGAACATCAAGAAACACGGTCTGCCCCTGACGATTCATATACTCCATATTGTCGAAAAAACAAGGCGTGCCGCCCCCCGTAGAAATAACGACATCCTCAAACTCGCCTGCCTCGTGCAACATATTACGTTCCAGCTGGCGAAAACCATCCTCACCTCGCTCATGAAAGAGATCGGAAATAGAACGATGGAAACGTTCCTCGATATACCAGTCGAGATCGATAAAGGTCAGTCCCAATTCGCGGGCAAAGGCCTTTCCAAGGGTTGTCTTTCCGGCACCCATGTAGCCGGTCAAAAAGATGCGTATCATATCTATTACAGTAACAGCCTGTGGTTTGTGGACAAAGATAAGCAATTCTGCAATGCGCAGAGCCAGAAACAGAAAATATTTGTACCTTTGCCACATGAGCAAGAAACAAAAATACTACGTGGTATGGGCAGGCGTCATACCCGGCATCTATGACAGCTGGACGGACTGCCAGTTGCAAACCAAAGGATATGACGGCGCCCAATTTAAATCGTTCGACACGCTAGAGGAAGCAGAGCACGCCTTCGCCTCATCACCCTATGCCTACATTGGACAAAAAAATTCGACAACAGGACGTCCTCAGAAGGCAGCCAGAGATGATGATGATAGTGAACTTTCACCTGAAATCGTAGAAAACAGCCTGGCTGTAGACGCTGCCTGCAGTGGCAACCCTGGTCAGATGGAGTATCGTGGCGTACACGTAGCCTCACGCCAACAAGTATTTCATTATGGTCCCGTCTACGGCACAAACAACATCGGCGAGTTCCTGGCCATCGTCCATGGATTGGCCCTGCTGAAGCAAAAAGGACTAAACATGCCTATCTATAGCGACAGCCGCAATGCAATCAGCTGGGTGAAACAAAAGAAATGCAAGACTAAGCTTCCTCGCGAACCACGTACAGAAGCCCTGTTCCAACTTATAGAACGGGCAGAGAAATGGCTACACGAAAACTCCTACACCACTCCCATCCTAAAGTGGGAAACCGACCGTTGGGGCGAAGTACCAGCTGACTTTGGGAGGAAATAGTTCCATACTATTTATTCACTCTTTTCTCAACTTAGCGACTGCATATCGTTCAGTCGCTTGTAGTATCCATTCAGAGCGAGCAGCTCCTCGTGGCGACCACGCTCCACAATCTCACCTTCGTAGAGGACACAAATCTCGTCAGCGTTGCGAATTGTAGAAAGGCGGTGAGCTATAGCGATAGTGGTACGTGTCTTCATCAGACGCTCCAAAGCCTCCTGCACCAGACGTTCACTCTCTGTATCAAGAGCCGAGGTGGCTTCATCAAGGATGAGGATTGGCGGATTCTTTAAAATGGCGCGAGCAATACTGATGCGCTGGCGCTGCCCGCCAGATAGCTTACCACCACGGTCACCAATATTGGTATTGTAGCCATCGGGCGTCTCCATGATGAAGTCGTGAGCATTGGCTATCTTAGCCGCGGCAATGACCTGCTCCATCGTAGCCCCCTCTACTCCGAAAGCGATGTTATTGAAGAAAGTGTCGTTGAAGAGAATAGCCTCCTGATTGACATTTCCGATAAGAGCACGCAGATCACGGATACGCACATCCTTTATGTTGGTGCCATCAATCAGAATTTCACCCTGCTGCACATCGTGATAGCGCGGCAAGAGGTCGACCAACGTCGATTTACCCGAACCCGACTGCCCCACCAACGCAATAGTCCGTCCGCAAGGTACGGTCAGATTGACATGCTTCAGCACCTCGCGCCGTCCGTCGTAGCTGAAGCTGATGTCGCGGAACTCAATCTGATGCTCCAGCCCCTTCAGTTGCTTCGGATGGGCAGGCTCCTTGATGGGATTTTCGGCCAGCAATATTTTATCGATACGCTCCATCGAAGCGAGTCCTTTCGGAATGTTATAACCAGCCTTGGAGAATTCCTTCAACGGATTGATGACACTATAGAGAATAACAAGATAGAAGATGAACGACGGAGCATCGATAGCCGAACTGTTGTTCAAAATAAGTGTACCTCCAAACCACAAAACAATGACAATGAGGCACGTACCCAAAAATTCACTCATTGGATGGGCTAAAGCCTGACGCGTGGCCACGCGGTTGATTGCATCTCGATAGTCATTGCTGCACTTATCGAAACGCTCTTCCATCTTCTTCTCGGCAATGAAAGCCTTGATGATGCGCAAGCCACCCAACGTCTCCTCCAGCTGGGACATCGTGTCGCTCCACTTGCTCTGTGCCTCGAGCGACTTCCGCTTCAGTTTCTTACCTACAGTACCCATCACCCAACCCATGGCCGGCACTACAAGCAGTGTGAACACGGTCAGTTGCCAGCTGACGGCAATCATCGTGGCGAAATAAACGATAATCAGAATGGGATTCTTGATGAGCATATCCAGCGAACTGGTGACGGACGTCTCCACCTCGGTCACGTCACCACTCATGCGGGCGATAATGTCTCCCTTACGTTCTTCAGAAAAGAAAGCTAGCGGCAAACGCAACACCTTATTGTAGACCTGCCTACGGATATCGCGCACCACGCCCGTACGGAGCGGTATCATCACGGCCGACGAGGCAAAATAGGCCAAGGTTTTCAGCAGCGTCATCACGGCCAGGAACACACCCAAAATGAGCAACGTCAGCGAAGCCCCCTGATCGGCAATCAACTGAGACACGCCATAATAGAAGTTATTTACTGCCACGTCTTTCAGCCCCATGCCGGTCGTATCCCAAGGAATAAACTCATAGACCTTCGTGTCCATCTTGAAGAGAATCTGCAAGATGGGAATAATCAGCGTAAAAGAGAATATATTAAGGAAAGCCGACAGCAGGTTGAGAAACAGCGCCCAAACAAGGTATTTCTTGTAGGGCGGCACGAAACGTCGCAGCAGTTGGAGGAATTCTTTCATTATCGTCACATTTAATATACAGGTGGACAAAGGTAGTGAAAAAAACGTTACCTTTGCCAACCTAAAACAAAGAATACATATGAAAGTAATTGTTGACGATAAAATACCCTTCATCAAAGAGGCTTTGGACACGTTGGCCGATGAAGTGGTCTATGCCCCTGGCAAGGACTTCACCCCTGAACTTGTCAGAGATGCCGATGCCTTGATCATCCGTACCCGCACCCGTTGCGACCGCCGCCTGTTGAAAAGCAGTCGCGTGCGCTTCATCGCCACCGCCACCATCGGCTTCGACCACATTGACACGGCTTATTGCCAGGAAGCAGGCATTACGTGGCAGAATGCTCCTGGCTGTAATTCAGCCTCCGTGGCTCAATACATGCATTCATCCCTCCTGCTCCTCCAACGCCAGAAGGGCTTCCGACTAGAGGGCAAGACGCTGGGTGTCATCGGCGTGGGCAACGTGGGTACAAAGGTAGCGCAAGTAGGCCGCGAGCTGGGCATGCACGTCCTCTTGAACGACCCTCCACGTCAGGAAAAGGAAGGAGGAAACCTCTTCTCCCCGCTGGAGCAACTGATGGAGGAATGCGACGTGCTGACCTTCCACATCCCCCTCATCCGCGAAGGGGCTCACAAGACTTTCCACCTGGCCGATGCAGACTTCTTCGGCCGTCTGAAACGCCACCCCATCATCGCCAACACCTCGCGCGGCGAGGTCATCGAGACACAAGCCCTGCTCCATGCTCTGCAGACAGGACAAGTGAGCAACGCCATCATCGATGTTTGGGAAAACGAACCTAACATCAACCTCGACCTGCTCGACCGCGTCTTCATCGGCACACCCCACATCGCAGGTTACTCGGCCGATGGCAAGGCAAACGCTACCCGCATGTCGCTCGACGCGCTGTGCCGCTTCTTCCACATCGACGCCCATTACCACATCGAGCCGCCCGCACCGCCCCAGCCCCTCATCGAGGCCCATGACCTGACGGAAGCCAGCCTCGACATGTACGACCCACGGCGCGACGACCAGGCCCTGCGCCTCCACCCCGAGCTCTTCGAGAAGCTTCGTGGCGACTATCCCCTGCGACGCGAGAAAGAAGCCTTCCAAGTGAAGTATATCTAAGCAAAAAAGAAAAGGCTGTTTTCCTTCAACGAAAACAGCCTTTTCCTTTCAGGAAAGCGATGCTTTCCTCTTCATATATCTACTTATCTATCTCAGCCAACAATCTTTCGATGACCTGCGGATAATGTTCGTACTCCAACGCATGCACCCGCACCGCCACATCTTCTGCCGTATCCTTGGGAAAAACAGGACAACGGAACTGGGCAATAATGTCTCCCTCGTCATAATGTTCGTTGATATATTGGATAGTGATGCCACTCTCGCGTTCGCCTGCCTCCACGACGGCCTGATGGACACGATCGCCATACATACCTTTGCCACCAAACTTAGGCAGGAGCGAAGGATGAATATTTATGATACGTTGTGGATAAGCATGCAACAACGCGTCGGGCACCTTCGCCAGGAAGCCAGCCAACACAATGAAATCCACCCGATAGTCGGCCAAAAGCTTCAGAACCTCTTCGCCAGTCGTCCACTTCTCCTTACTTATATAAATACAAGGAACATGCAAATTCTCCGCCCGTTTGAAGACATTCACATTCTGACGGTTAGACACGACCAACACCACTCCGCCTTCTCCACCTTTCTCTTGGAAATAACGGATGATGGTTTCGGCATTCGTACCGTTGCCTGAAGCCAAAATTGCAACATTTTTCCCCATAAAACCTCCTTATTTTTGCACAAAAGGCTATTTTTTGTGCAAAAAATCGCATTTAATTCGTCAAATATTTGCTCAGAACAATAAATATTCATTCCTTTGCAACGCAAAATTAAAGAAATAAACTCAAATTATTAACTAAAAACTTAAAGTTATGTCTGAAATTGCATCAAGAGTGAAAGCGATTATCGTCGATAAATTAGGCGTAGAAGAATCAGAAGTTACAAACGAAGCTAGCTTCACTAACGACCTGGGAGCTGATTCTCTTGACACTGTAGAACTTATCATGGAATTCGAAAAAGAATTCGGCATTTCTATTCCTGACGATCAAGCTGAGAAGATTGCTACCGTAGGCGACGCCGTATCTTACATCGAAGAACACGCTAAGTAATTTTTATCCATCAGTTTTTAGAACATGGAATTAAAAAGAGTTGTAGTAACAGGTCTCGGTGCCATTACCCCCATTGGTAACAATGTCCAGGAATTCTGGGACAATCTTGTCAATGGAGTTAGTGGGGCGGGACCTATTACTCATTTCGACGCATCATTATTCAAGACCCAATTTGCCTGTGAAGTGAAGAACTTCAATGCAAATGAATATATCGACCGCAAGGAAGCCCGCAAGATGGACCTGTATACTCAGTATGCCATCGCCGTGGCCAAACAAGCCGTTACAGACTCTGGTCTTGAAGTCGAAAATGAGGATTTGAACAGAATTGGTGTTATATTCGGTGCCGGTATCGGCGGTATCCGCACATTCGAAGAAGAAGCAGGCAACTATGCACTGACAGGCAAGGAAAACGGTCCCAAGTTCAATCCGTTCTTCATCCCCAAGATGATTTCGGACATTGCAGCCGGACAGATTTCCATTCTGTACGGTTTCCACGGACCCAACTATGCTACATGCTCGGCTTGCGCCACTTCGACCAATGCCATTGCCGATGCATTCAACCTGATCCGTCTGGGCAAGGCCAACGCCATCGTAACAGGTGGTTCGGAAGCTGCCATTGCCGCTTGCGGCGTAGGCGGATTCAACGCCATGCACGCACTGTCCACCCGCAACGATTCACCCGAAACGGCATCACGTCCGTTCAGCGCCAGCCGCGACGGCTTCGTAATGGGTGAAGGAGGTGGTTGCCTCGTGCTGGAGGAACTGGAGCACGCAAAAGCTCGCGGCGCCAAGATTTATGCTGAGGTAGCCGGTGTAGGCATGTCGGCCGACGCTCACCACCTGACAGCATCACACCCCGAAGGACTGGGAGCCAAACTCGTGATGAGAAACGCTCTGGAGGATGCAGAGATGCAACCCGAACAGATTGACTACATCAACGTACACGGTACATCCACTCCGGTGGGCGATATTTCGGAAGTTAAAGCCATTCAGGAAGTATTCGGCAAGCACGCCTACGAACTGAACATCAGCTCGACCAAGTCTATGACAGGTCACTTGCTGGGTGCAGCAGGTGCCGTAGAAGCGATTGCCAGCATCCTGGCCATCAAAAATGGCATCGTACCTCCGACCATCAACCACACTGAGGGTGACAACGACGAGAACATCGACTACGCCCTGAACTTTACGTTCAACAAGGCTCAGAAACGCGAAGTCAACGCAGCCTTGTCCAACACCTTTGGTTTTGGCGGTCACAACGCTTGTGTCATCTTCAAGAAATACGCAGAGTAAGGTCGTGTTACGTAACCAAATAGACAAAATAAGGCTCTTGTTTCATAAGGAACGGGAGTCTTATTTTTGTTTTTATCGTATTTTGGGATTTTTCCCTCGCAATTTAAAAATCTACCAGCAAGCCCTGCTCCATAAATCAACTTCGCTCCGTTCGGAAGAAGGAAGACCCATCAACAATGAACGTCTGGAATTTTTGGGTGATGCCATCCTCGACGCCATCGTAGGTGATATCGTCTTCAAACATTTTGAAGGCAAACGTGAAGGTTTCCTGACCAACACCCGTTCCAAAATCGTACAACGTGAGACACTGAACAAACTGGCCGTAGAAATAGGTTTGGACAAGCTAGTAAAGTACGCTTCGCGCTCTTCCTCACACAACAGCTACATGTACGGCAATGCATTCGAAGCCTTTATCGGCGCCATCTATCTCGACCAAGGATATGACCGATGCAAGCAGTTCATGGAAAAGAAGATCTTCAAGCAGTACATCGACTTGGACAAGATGTCTCGCAAAGAAATGAACTTCAAGTCGAAGCTCATTGAATGGAGCCAAAAACATAAGGTGGAGGTTTCGTTCGAACTCATCGAACAGTTCATTGATCGCGAAAACAATCCGATGTTTCAAACAGAAGTACAGATAGAAGGACTTCCTGCAGGAACTGGTACAGGATACTCCAAAAAGGAATCTCAACAGAATGCAGCTCAAATGGCTCTCAAGAAGCTCAAGTCTGACGAAACCTTCAAAAGCGAAATCGAACGATTAAAAACCGAGCACCAAGCCACCCTAGAGAACACAAACAAGCCACTTACTACAGACGAAATACCTGTAACCGAAAATATCGAAACTGAAGCCTCATCGGTTATCGTTGAAATAAAAGTATCAGCTCCTGAACTACCGATAGAAGAAAAACAGGAAACAACGGACGAAGTTCCCTGTTCTTCTGAAAATTCTTCCTATCCGAAGCAGACCCCCATCTGACGTCCTTGTACTACCAAATCATTGTCTTCGGTTACCAGTTTCAATTTTCCAGCCACTTCCTCCAGTGGAAGAGACGAGATGTCGTTTCCCTGCAAAGTGACCATACGTCCAAACTGACCGGTAGCTATCAATTCTGTAGCATGACCACCCATACGAGTCGATAGATTACGATCAAAAGGTGTCGGAGAACCGCCACGTTGGATATAGCCAAGCACGGTTTCTCGTGTTTCAATGCCAGTTTCGTATTCAATTTCCTGAGCGATATATTCACCCGCCCGCTTTCGTCCATCGGTCGGAATTCCCTCAGCTACCACCACAATAGAGTAAGGACGCCCTTTGCGTAAACGATCCAGAATAACCTCGCCTATATTATGGATATTATAAGGAATCTCTGGAATCAAAATAACATCGCCACCACCAGCCATACCCGAATACAAAGCTATCCAACCGGCCTTATGCCCCATTACCTCAATGACCATCACACGTTTATGCGAACTTGCCGTAGAATGTAGACGGTCGATGGCGTCAGTAGCAATGCTCACCGCTGTATCAAAGCCGAAAGAAAAATCTGTTCCCCAAATATCATTGTCGATGGTTTTCGGTACGGATACGATGTTCACACCCATCGCCGCGAATTTAGCAGCTGTCTTTTGCGTACCATTTCCACCGATACAGACTACACAATCCAACCCCAGTTCTTTGATATTCTGGATTATCAATGACGGTTTGTCCACACCATCCATCAGACCTCCCCGCTTGAAAGGTTTCTCGCGCGATGTACCAAGCACTGTCCCTCCCAACGTCAGCAATCCCGAAAGGGAATCTTCCGTAAATGTTTCCACATCTTTGGTCATCAATCCCTGAAAACCACTATGAATACCAATCACTTCCATACCATAGTGACGGATAGCCGTTTTACACACACCGCGAATTGTCGCATTAATCCCCGGACAATCTCCCCCTGAAGTCAAAATACCGATTCTCATATAATACCTCCGTTCCTTCTTCCTCCTTTTGGAGAATATTTTTATCATTATGTCGCATAAAATGGTCAACATGTCAGTTTGCACCATAAATGCAGCCGTAAAGATAGAAAAAAAACAGAAAAAAGATAGAGATGACCGGAAATAAGATTACTTTTGCGTGCAGAATCTGATTTCAATAAGAAAGATGAATATAACGCGATTCCTCAACAAAATCTATTTCAATTCCCGCGTAAAGGAAATAGATCAATATGCCGGACACGCTGGAGAGATACAGCATCGTGTACTGATGCGTCTCATCGGCAAAGCCGCCCAAACGGAGTGGGGTCGGAAGTATGACTTCAGTTCCATACATACCTATGAAGACTTCAAGAACCGCCTGCCTATACAGACTTACGAAGAAATAAAGCCCTACGTAGCCCGTCTGCGAGCCGGAGAGCAGAACCTGTTGTGGCCATCAGAAATACGCTGGTTTGCCAAGTCGTCGGGTACGACGAACGACAAGAGTAAATTCCTGCCCGTCAGCAAGGAATCGCTACACGACACGCACTATCGCGGCGGTCAGGATGCCGTAGCCCTCTACTTACGTCAGAACCCTGAAAGCCGATTTTTCTCGGGCAAAGGACTAATTTTAGGAGGAAGCCATGCTCCCAACCTGAACACGAACCACAGCCTTGTGGGTGACTTGTCGGCCATTCTGATGGAAAACCTCAACCCGCTGGTCAACTACATCCGTGTGCCGAGCAAGCAGACAGCCCTAATGGAACATTTCGAACCGAAAATGGAAGCCATCGCCCGCGAAACCATCCATGCCAACGTCACCAACCTGTCGGGCGTACCGTCGTGGATGTTGGTGCTCATCAAGCACATCCTGGAGAAAACGGGCAAGCAGAGCCTGGAGGAAGTGTGGCCCAATCTGGAAGTCTTTTTCCACGGTGGCGTAGCCTTCACGCCCTACCGCGAGCAATACAAGGAGGTGATACGCAGCAGCAAGATGCACTACGTAGAGACCTACAATGCTTCCGAAGGCTACTTCGGCACGCAAAGCGACCCCGCCGACCGCTCCATGCTCCTGATGATTGACTATGGTGTCTTCTACGAATTTATACCTCTGGAGGACATCGGCAAGGAGAACCCACGTATCTGCTGCCTCGAAGAGGTGGAACTGAACAAAAACTACGCCATGGTCATCTCTACTTCGGCCGGCCTCTGGCGATATATCATCGGAGATACGGTGAAGTTCACCAACAACCGACCCTATAAGTTCGTTATCACGGGCCGCACCAAGCATTTCATCAACGCCTTCGGCGAGGAGCTTATCGTAGACAATGCCGAAAAAGGACTGGCCAAAGCCTGTGCCGAAACGGGTGCACGCATTACAGACTACTCCGCCGCTCCCGTTTTCATGGATGCGAATGCCAAGTGCCGTCACCAGTGGTTGATTGAGTTCGCTCAGATGCCCGACGACCTCGACAAGTTCGCTCGCATTCTGGATGACACGCTGAAGGAGGTCAACTCCGACTACGAGGCCAAACGCCAGAATGACCTGGCCCTGCAACCGCTGGAAGTCATCGTGGCACGCACGGGCCTCTTCCACGACTGGCTCGACCAGAAAGGCAAGTTGGGCGGCCAGCACAAGATTCCCCGCCTGAGCAACACGCGCGAATATATCGAAGAAATGCTGAAGCTGAACCGATAGGCAGGCCGACAGAGGGTCTGCCCCGCCACACAAGTCATACCTTAAAAGGATTATATATGAAAATGAAAAAGCTATTGTTCCTTCTGCCCATTCTGTTGGGCAGTTGCGCTCCGAAGGTAATTACAGACATTACCCGTTCTTATCCGCCCCTCGCCACAGCCGACGAGGTACGGTTGTACGAGGTAAGCGACTCCGTACCGCAAACCGCACAGCAGATAGGCCAGGTAAAGGTCGTGGACCGAGGGATGACTACCCGATGCAGTTACGAGCAGGTGGTGGCACTGGCCAAAGAAGAAACTGCCAAAAGCGGAGGCAATGCGCTGGCCCTGACCCGACACAAACAGCCTTCGCTATGGAGCAGCTGCCATCAGATTACAGGCAACATGCTTCGGATAGACGGAACAAAGGCAGAAACGTTGTCCGCACGAAGCACATCATTCGTACCCGCATCGGACGACTGCAAGTGTGAAGATCCATCCACTCTCCAGCATCATACGTTCTACGCCAACATAGGATACGCTTTCATGACCAGCAAATTCTATTTGCCGCAAGGAGCCACAGGGCATCCCAAGAACGGTCTGGACTGGCAGCTGGGATACGACTGGGTATCAAAAACCGGATTCGGTGCAGGCCTGATGTACTCGGGCTACCATTCTTCCTATACATACGGCCCAACCGATTTCAAGGTAGGGCTTACCTACGTCGCCCCGCAATTTGTCATGAAACAGCAGGCCGGGCGTTGGGCTTTCGAGGAAAAAGCCGGCATCGGCTATTTCAACTACAAGGAATCATCGGACCTCGGGAGTGCTTCAACGGCCGGTGTAGGATACAACTTCCTTATAGGTGCGGAGTATAACGTGGCCAAGCACATCGGCATCGGAGCCAACATCGGATATATCGCCGGTTCACTGCCCGAACAGGATGGCGCCACGCAGTCCGACGACAGTGCTTCCGGCATCTTCCGCCTGCATCTCAATGTCGGCATCCGCTACCATTTCTGATTCTCAAGGCTTCTGAGGCAGGAGAACAGAAAGCAGCTGATACACAGACTTCTGTAAGATGAAGGGAGGTTTGCATAAAGGACAGGCTTCGCTCCTCTCAAAATCATACGATCTTTTGCTCCAAAAGCAGCAATGTTTTGGAGCAAAAGGTCGTATGTTTTAGCTTAAAACATTATAGGATAATTCCACCTCCGAGCAGCAACCCTTCCGCATCATAGAAGGCGGCTGCCTGCCCCGAAGCCACGGCTTCGAGAGGGTCGAGCAGGCGCACGTGAAGGCGGTCGTCGTCCGTGCGCGAGACGAGGCAGCGGTTGGCCTGCTTGCGGTAGCGTATCTTCACGATGACCGCCCCGCTGCCCAGGACTCGGGCCTCGTCCACAAGGTTCCAGTCCTTCAGCCATATCTCCGTCCGATAGAGGGAGGCGAGCGGCGCCAGTACTACCTCGTTCCGTTCGCGGCAGATCTCCTTCACATAGACCGCACGGTTCAGGTGAATGCCCAGTCCGCGACGCTGACCCACGGTGTAGAAGGGATAGCCTCCGTGCCACCCCAGAAAAGCGCCGTTTTCATCGAGAAAGGCTCCCCGTCCGGGCAAACAATCAGACGGAACGGCCCGGCGCAGGAAGGTGCGGTAATCCATCGGGCAGAAGCATACGCCCAGACTGTCCTTCTTCTCGGCCACACGCTGGAATCCCCGACGGGCGGCATAGGCACGGGCCTCTACCTTGGTCAGGTCGCCCATGGGCAGGAGCATGCGCTCCAGTATATCCTGCTTCAGTCCCCAAAGGAAGAACGACTGGTCCTTGTCGGCATCGGCGGCAGGAGCGATGTACCACCGCCCGTCGCGGCATACCTTCCGCACATAGTGCCCCGTAGCGATGCAGGAGATGCCCCTTTCATCGGCCAGACGGGCCAAGAGCGGCCACTTCAGCCGATTGTTGCACACGGTACAAGGTACGGGCGTGCGGCCCGCCAGATATTCTTCGGTGAAATAACGGACCACCTGCGCTTCGAAGGCATCGCGGGCGTCGTATTCGAAGTGGGCAATACCCAGACGGTCGGCCAGACGGGCAGCCTCTTCGGCACCACGCCCTCCGTCATCGTGCAGACGAAGGGTAACCCCCGTCACCTCGTATCCGGCGTCCTGCAACTTTATGGCCGCCACAGAGCTGTCGGTTCCTCCGCTCATGCCCAGCAATACACGTTTCTCCATCGTTCGATTTGTTAAGTATTACGGACACAAATATACAAAAAAAAGGATGCCACAATGGGCATCCCTTTCATTCAGTATCAGACTAACTTACAGTTATTATATCTGTTAGTTTATTTCTTTTTCATTTCAAAAGTAAATCCGGTAGCCGAGAATGCAGGGAAAGGAACGTCATTGACCGTCACACTGCTGGCTTCAAGTCCCATGTTCAGGTTCTTGGTCTCGAACTCGTAGTTGCCTTTGTTTGCGGCTGCCACTTCTACCTTTACGGTTAACGTATTGTCTTCATCCATCGGTACTGAAATTTCCAGCGGTTTCGGATCGAACGCCATGTAAACACTATCCTTAGCGGCAGTCATCGTAGCCTCATAGCCCACTTTGTAGCTTACCTTGCCAATGGCTTCAAGAATGGCATCGGCAGACTCCTCGCCCACGATAGAAACAACCAGGTCGCGTACGGGGAACTCATCGAAATAAACGGTATCGTTCTTCACCTGGGCAGCCACATCAACGCCTGCAGGTTCCTCACCTTCTCCTTCAGCAAAAGTCGACTGATCCAGCAAAGCAGCCTGCATCGTACCGGTATAGTCACCGTATACGTCTTCTACTTTCGGTTCAGTGGGAGTTTGGGGATCGTCGTCGTCGCTACATGCTACAAAACCCAGCGTACAGCCGGCAATCATTAAAGATACAAAAAGACGGTTGAATTTCATTTCTTTTTTCATAATAGTTATTCAGTTTGGTTAAGTTAGTCTTTGCTTTAAGAAAGACGGAAAGGCCGAAAATACTGCACGGGCGAATCCTAACAAACGTTAACGAGGAAAGAGCGGAATTACGATGACGACAAAAAAACAGGGCCATCATAGAGCTACTTATCCGAAAAACAGTAACTTTGTGCTTTCAATCGGAAATAAAAACCTAACAATATGGAACATCAACTGACGATTTACAACACGCTGACCCGAAGAAAAGAAATATTCAAGCCACTGCACGCTCCACACGTAGGCATGTATGTCTGCGGTCCCACCGTGTACGGTGACCCACATTTGGGACACGCCCGTCCAGCCATTACTTTCGATATTCTCTTCCGCTACCTCAAGCATCTGGGATATAAAGTGCGCTATGTGCGTAACATCACCGACGTAGGACACTTGGAGCACGATGCCGATGAAGGCGAAGACAAGATTGCTAAAAAGGCTCGTCTGGAACAGCTGGAGCCGATGGAGGTTGCACAGTATTACGCCAACCGCTACCACGAGGCCATGGATGCCTTGGGCGTACTGCGCCCCAGCATCGAACCGCAAGCCTCAGGACATATCATCGAGCAGATTGAACTGGTAAAAGAGATACTGAAGAACGGCTATGCCTACGAAAGCAAGGGCTCCGTATACTTCGACGTGGCCAAGTATAACCACGACCACCACTACGGTAAACTGTCAGGCCGCAACCTGGACGACGTGCTCAACACCACCCGCGAGCTGGACGGACAAGACGAAAAGCGTAACCCTGCCGACTTCGCCCTGTGGAAAAATGCGCAACCGGAGCACATCATGCGTTGGCCCTCGCCCTGGGGCAACGGTTTCCCCGGCTGGCACTGCGAGTGTACGGCCATGGGACGTAAGTACCTGGGCGAACACTTCGACATCCACGGAGGCGGCATGGACCTCATCTTCCCCCATCACGAATGTGAAATTGCACAGAGCGTGGCCAGTCAGGGCGACGACATGGTACATTACTGGATGCACAACAACATGCTGACCGTCAACGGACAGAAGATGGGCAAGAGCTATAACAACTTCATCACACTGGAGCAGCTCTTTACCGGCACACATCCGCTATTGGAACAGGCCTACACACCTATGACCATCCGCTTCTTCACCCTGCAGGCACACTACCGCAGCACTGTAGATTTCGGAAACGAAGCCCTGAAGGCAGCCGAGAAGGGATTGGCCCGACTGATGGACGCCGTCAGCGGACTGGAAAAGATAACACCCGCACAGGCATCGACGGTCGACGTAAAGGTGCTGCGCAAGAAGTGTTACGACGCCATGGACGACGACCTGAACACGCCCATCGTCATCGCCCACCTGTTCGACGGTGCCAAGATGGTGAACAACATCCTGGCCGGTAACGACACCATCACAGCAGCCGACCTGAACGAACTGAAAGAGACTTTCCGCCTCTTCTGCTTCGACATCTTAGGTCTGAAAGCCGAAAACGCCTCGAACGCTGCCCGCGAAGAAGCCTTCGGCCACGTCGTAGACATGCTGCTGGAAGAGCGTGCCAAAGCCAAAGCCAATAAAGACTGGGCAACAAGCGACAAGATACGTAACGAATTAACCGCTCTCGGCTTTGAAATCAAGGACGGTAAAGACGGTTCGGAATGGAAGCTAAACAAGTAATACGCAACATTCCTTGATTATAAAAAGAAAGGGTACACCAACAAATGTTTGATGTACCCTTTCTTTTTATCCACAAATACGAATGTCCCCAACCGTTACAACTTATCTCCGTACGCCAAATCGCCCGCATCACCCAGACCTGGAACAATATACGAACGTTCATTCAACTCAGGATCAATAGCCGCACACCACAATGTAACATCATCCTCAGGGAAAAGGCGCTGAAGATGTTCCACCCCCTGACGGCTGGCAATAACACAAGCTATCAGCAGACGTGCCGGACGTCCCTTGCTCAGGAAGGCACGATAGGCCAGCTCCATACTCTCGCCCGTAGCCAGCATGGGGTCGACGAGCATCAGCGTCTTCTGCGTCAGGTCGGGCGTAGCAATATATTCAATATGCACATCCAGCTCGCGGCACTCCTTATCCTTATAATAGCGGTAGGCCGACACAAAGGCATTACCTGCACGGTCGAACACATTCAAGAATCCCTGATGAAGCGGCAGACCGGCACGGAAAACGGTAGCAATGACCACATCGTCATCAGGCGTGCTGACCGGCGCCACACCCAAAGGCGTCTGCACCTGCTTTACCGAATACGTCAGTTCTTTACTCATCTCGTAAGCCATCAACTCTCCGATTCGCTCAATGTTGCGGCGGAAACGCATGCGGTCGCCCTGAATGTTCACGTCGCGTATTTCCGCCACGTATTGATTAATTACAGAATTCGTCTCTGCAAAATTGATTACTTTCATAGCATGTATTTTGTTTATTCCGAATGCAAAAATACGATTTTCCCACCACATAAAACCACTTGCTCGACGGAAAACGTTATCTTTGCTACAGAACATATAAACATAAGGAAATATGAAAAAGACATTCATACGAAACGAGAGTTTCAAATTACTGTTCTTCTGCACCTTACTTTTCTTTGCCTATACCTCATTAGCCGGTCAAGAAAAGACTTCTTCAAACGCCGATTTGACGGAATTTGATTTTGGTGTTCAAGAGTTAGAAACCAATTATGTAGGATTTCCCACTTTGGTGACAGAGCAAACCCGAAATCAATATGAAGCACTAAAAGCCCGTTGCCGTCAGCAAGTGGACAAACAGGAACGAAAGCCTTGGGAAGCTTTAGGCGAACTCTATGCCTGGTTTGGCGATTTCCACTTACGGGCAGGCGGCTATTCACAACCCTACATGCGGAAAGTACCGACGTATGAAGAGATGAAAGAATATAACCCCACCAAAACCTTCCGGAAAGTGACTGACCATACCTTCCTCATCCGTTTCCCATCTTGCATGGGAGATGACCCGACATTGGAATGGGTACATCAATCCATTGACGCCTACCTGGCCTCGGGGTGCGAAAATCTGATTATTGACATCCGAGGTAACGGAGGAGGAACCGATGATATATTCAATCCATACGAGAAACTGCTGTACGACCGGAAGGGGTACGTGGACGGAGTTGAAATACGCAACACACCCGCACACATCGCTGAAATAGCGGAGATCGAATTGGATTGGATTCAGCAAGTGGTGGAAAATATGAAAAAGTCGCAAGACGAGTTTGTAGCCATGACGCCCAGACAGGTAGAACTTGTTTATGACACTATTTTCCCACTTCCCCACCAGGCTGCACTGATTATAGACGGCCAAGTAGCCAGTGCCGGTGAACAGATGGTTCTGAATCTGCGGTCATGCAGCCAACGTACCACCATCTACGGACAAGACAATACGAAAGGATGCCTTGATTATTCAAACTGTCGCGGGGTTAATCTGCCCCAATCCGGCATTACTCTTTATATTCCCATGACACGTTCCTGCCGCCTGCCCGATAATGGTGTCGACCAGACGGGGATTGCTCCCGACGTACGCATTCCGTTACCCCTTCCCGAAACATTGACTGACAACGTGGACGAATGGACACGATGGGTAGCCAAGGAATTGGAAAAGAAACCCAACTCATTTTAAAATCCCCCAGTTTCAAAAAAAGACATGTTTTGCAACATTCAGTTAGCAGATATTGTTATGGATTTATAAAAGACGCGCAATTAAAGAAAAATTTCTCCAATTGAGATTTTCTTTCAGAAGAAAATCGTACTTTTGTACGCGGAAAACAAGGGAGTGTCTCCCGACACCTGTAAAGCGGTCTAAATACGGGCACTTTCTTATTCCAACATTAAGGTAAAGAGATTATAAACCAAAATACCAATTTTTTAAAATCTTAAAAAGAAATGGCAAATTTAGATTTAAGCAAGTACGGTATTCAAGACGTAAAGGAGATTCTCCACAACCCGTCTTATGAAGTATTGTTCGAAGAAGAAACCAAATCAAGCCTCGAAGGCTATGAGAAGGGTCAGGTAACAGAACTGGGTGCTGTGAACGTAATGACTGGTATCTATACCGGACGTTCTCCTAAAGATAAATTCTTTGTTAAGAACGAAGCCAGCGAAAACACTGTATGGTGGACTTCTGATGCTTACAAGAACGACAACAAGCCTTGCTCTGAAGAAGCATGGGCCGACCTGAAGGCTAAAGCTGTTAAAGAACTGAGCGGCAAGCGTCTGTTCGTTATGGATACATTCTGCGGTGCCAACCCTGCAACTCGTCTGAAAGTACGTTTCATCATGGAAGTTGCTTGGCAGGCTCACTTCGTAAAGAACATGTTCATCCGTCCGACAGAAGAAGAACTGGCCAACTACGGTGAACCTGATTTCGTATCATTCAACGCAGCCAAGGCTAAGGTTGACAACTACAAGGAACTGGGTCTGAACTCTGAAACAGCTACTGTATTCAACCTGAAGACTAACGAACAGGTTATCCTGAACACTTGGTACGGTGGTGAAATGAAGAAGGGTATCTTCTCTATCATGAACTACCTGAACCCGTTGCGTGGTATCGCTTCTATGCACTGCTCTGCCAACACTAACATGGAAGGCACTGACACTGCTATCTTCTTCGGTCTGTCTGGTACTGGTAAGACTACTCTGTCTACCGACCCGAAACGTAAACTGATCGGTGACGATGAGCACGGATGGGACGACGAAGGCGTATTCAACTACGAAGGTGGTTGCTATGCTAAGGTTATCAACCTCGACAAGGAAAGTGAACCCGATATCTACGCTGCCATCAAGCGCGACGCTCTGTTGGAGAACGTAACAGTTGACGCCAACGGTAAGATCGACTTCGCTGATAAGAGCGTAACTGAGAACACTCGTGTTTCTTATCCTATCTACCACATCGAAAACATCGTTAAGCCGGTATCTAAAGGTCCTCACGCTCACCAGGTAATCTTCCTGTCAGCTGATGCCTTCGGTGTATTGCCTCCGGTATCTATCCTGAACCCCGAGCAGGCTCAGTACTACTTCCTGTCTGGTTTCACCGCTAAGTTGGCTGGTACAGAACGTGGTATCACTGAACCGACTCCGACATTCTCTGCTTGCTTCGGCGCAGCCTTCCTGAGCCTGCACCCGACTAAGTATGCAGAAGAACTGGTTAAGAAGATGGAAAAAGTAGGTGCTAAGGCTTACTTGGTTAACACTGGTTGGAACGGTACTGGCAAGCGTATCTCTATCCGCGATACTCGTGGTATCATCGACGCTATCCTGGACGGTTCTATCGACAAGGCTCCGACAAAGGTTATTCCGTTCTTCGACTTCGTAGTTCCTACCGAACTGCCGGGCGTAGATCCGAAGATCCTCGATCCTCGCGACACTTACGACTGCGCTTGCAAGTGGGAAGAGAAGGCAAAAGACCTGGCTGGCCGCTTCATCAAGAACTTCGAGAAGTTCACTGGCAACGAAGCAGGCAAGAAGTTGGTTGCTGCTGGTCCGAAGCTCTAATCAAGAGATCAATAAACCTAAATATTTCAAAAAGGGGTTCCGATTTTTCGGGACTCCTTTTTTGTTTCTTCTTCCAATCTGCTATATTTGCAACGGACACGCAAAAAAGAAAAGACTTACATATCCTAATATCAATTTATTATGAGGAAATACATCGTAATCGCCCTTTGGGCACTTACTACTTTGAGTATCGGTGCCTGCCAGTCGAAAAGCAGCCGTATCGACGACCTGAAAGACTTCGTAGAAGAAATTCAGAAAGACGGTAAAGACTACAGCCAGGAACAATGGGAAAAGGCTAACGAAAAGTTCAGTCAGCTGCTCGACAAAATCAACTCCTACGAAGACCTCAGCGAGGACGAACTGAAAGAAGTTGCTAAGCTGCAAGGCCAGTATGCCGCCACCGTCTTCAAGAACAGCGGAAAAGCCATCATGGAACAGATGGAAAAGGCTGGTGCCGCGCTCGACGGTTTTCTGGAAGGCGTAGACCAGGGATTGGACAATAATCAGGAAGAAGAGAATGAATAAAACCAACCTACAAAATAAACGATTATGAAACTATTGAAAGGACTCTTGGGCGGGCTTTGCCTGTGCACAGCCATCGGCTGTACGGCTCCCGCCTCACAAAAGGAAAACGTAGCGACCGCCGAAGGCCTCAGCCAGTCGGAAGCCGTCATCAAGACCATCATGGAACGCCGCAGCATCCGCCAGTACAAACCGCAGGCCGTGAATCGCGACACGATGCAGACCATCCTGAAGTGTGGCATCAACGCTCCCAACGGCATGAACAAGCAGTCGTGGGAAGTACGCGTGGTAGACAACCCCGACTTCATCAACGGTGTGACGGAGCTTTACAAGAAAGCCAATCCGAAAGCGGCCGAAGACCCATCGTTCAAGAACATGTTCCGTAACGCCCCGACAGTGGTATTCATCGCCAACGACCCGTCATACGACTGCTCACAGATAGACTGTGGTCTGCTGGGAGGCAACATGATACTCACAGCACAATCCATGGGTATCGGTTCGTGCTGCCTCGGCGGTCCTGCCCGCTTCATGAAGTCGCCCGAAGCGGCCGAATACTTGAAGAAGCTGAACTTCAGCGAGGGATATGAGCTGCTCTACTGCATCGCCTTCGGCTATCCCGACGAAACTCCCGCAGCCAAACCACGCAACGCAGAGAAAGTACAGTTTATAGACTAAAGGGACACCCCTTACCTTCGGAAGCCAGAAACGAAGCACTGCATGACGCTCCGACGAAGTGCTTCCTGAGGGTGTAACGAAGTGCTGTATGAGGATATAACGAAGCACTTCCTGAACAGGCGACGAAGTGCTTCGTCAGCCCCTCAGGAAGTGCTTCATTGTTTTGTCAAGCTTCTCAGGCTGGCAGGCGGTAATAGACGGCACGCCTTTCGCTATACTGCTCGATTTTATGTTCACGTATCAACTGTGCCAACGCCAGACAGAGGTCTGTACTGGTCAGATTACAAAGCTTTTCCAACTGGTCAAAGGTACAACGCGTATAATATGCCAGAACATCGTATACCTTCTGACTGTTTCTTTTCACAAATTGCAGGTTCAGGTTCATAAGTTTCTCCTTTCTTTTTAAAGACTGCCTCAACGGCTGAAACAAAGTAACGCATTTCCCTGCAAAAAGTGGTTACCTTTTAGTACTTAAAAGTATTCTTTTGGTCACTTTTTGTGAAAAAGAAAGAGGATGCCGGATTGATTCCAATCCAGCATCCTCTTCTGTACAAGGTAATGTGAAATTATACTATCAGCCTCTGTTGGCACGTTTACGCTCAAGTTCGTCCAAGATGACCTTTCGCATACGCATGGACTTGGGCGTTACCTCTACATATTCGTCTTCCTTAATGTATTCCAATGCTTCCTCCAGCGAGAACTGTACGGGCGGAATAAGGCGCGCCTTCTCGTCCGAACCGCTGGCACGCATGTTGGTCAGCTTCTTCGACTTCGTGACGTTCACCACCAGGTCGTTGTCGTGCGAGTGCTCGCCCACTACCTGTCCGGCATATACCTCTTCCTGCGGGAAGATGAAGAACTTGCCGCGGTCCTGCAACTTGTCGATGGCATAGGCAAAGGCCGTACCGCTCTCCATAGCAATCATGGAGCCGTTGGTGCGACGTTCAATCTCGCCCTTGTAGGGCTGGTATTCCTTGAAGCGGTGTGCCATAATGGCCTCGCCCGCACTGGCTGTCAGCACGTTGGTACGCAGACCGATGATACCGCGCGATGGCATGTCGAACTCCAGGTTCACACGGTCGCCGCCTGCCGCTTCCATCTTCACCATTTCGCCCTTGCGACGCGTCACCATATCAATAATCTTGCTGGCATATTCCTCGGGCACGTTCACCGTCAATTCCTCGATAGGCTCGCACTTCACGCCGTCTATTTCCTTGAAGATAACCTGCGGCTGACCCACCTGAAGCTCGTAACCCTCGCGACGCATGGTCTCGATCAATACGGAGAGATGGAGCACGCCACGGCCCGAAACAATCCACTTGCCGTCTTCCTCGCTCTTCTTCACGCGCAGGGCCAGGTTCTTGTCCAGCTCCTTCATCAGACGGTCGTGGATGTGGCGCGACGTTACAAACTTGCCCTCCTTGCCGAAGAACGGAGAATCGTTGATGGTGAAGAGCATGCTCATCGTCGGCTCGTCGATAGCGATAGGCGGCAGCGGTTCGGGGTTCTCGAAGTCGCAGATGGTGTCGCCGATTTCAAATCCCTCGATACCCACCAGCGCACAGATATCGCCCGAAGATACCTCGGCCACCTTCACGCGGCCCATACCCTCGAATGTATGCAGTTCCTTGATTTTGGTCTTGATGATGCTGCCGTCACGCTTGGCCAAAGACACGTTCATGCCCTCGCGCAGCGTACCGCGGTGCACACGACCTACGGCAATACGACCGGTATAGGAAGAATAGTCGAGCGACGTCACCAGCATCTGCGGCGTACCCTCCAGCTGCTGGGGAGCAGGAATGTTTTCGATGATACAGTCCAGGAGCGGCGTGATGTTGTCCGTCGGCTTCTGCCAGTCGGTACTCATCCAGTTGTTCTTGGCCGAACCGTAGATGACAGGGAAATCCAGCTGTTCTTCTGTGGCATTGAGGCTGAACATCAGGTCGAATACCATTTCGTACACTTCCTCGGGGCGACAGTTGGGCTTGTCCACCTTATTCACCACCACGATGGGTTTCAAGCCAATCTGAAGCGCCTTCTGGAGCACGAAGCGCGTCTGCGGCATCGGTCCTTCGAAAGCGTCGACCAGCAGGATGCAGCCATCGGCCATGTTGAGCACACGTTCCACCTCGCCGCCGAAGTCGCTGTGCCCCGGAGTATCAATAATGTTGATTTTGGTTCCTTTATAGTTGATGGAAACATTCTTCGACAGGATCGTTATCCCTCGTTCGCGTTCCAGGTCATTGTTATCCAGCATTAATTCACCCGTGCTCTGGTTGCTGCGGAAGAGGTTTCCGGCCAGAAGCATCTTGTCTACAAGCGTCGTCTTGCCATGGTCCACGTGGGCGATGATGGCAATGTTTCTAATGTTCTGCATATAATACCTATTATTTTCTGGTCTGCAAAGTTACAACTTTTGCCCTATATATGTGGTATCCAGAAGAAAAAAATACTGAAACTCATTGCTATATCAAAGATAATGCCTACCTTTGCAGCCTCGAAAGAGAATATTATCAACCTTTTAATTAAAACATTATGTATTTAGACGCTGCTAAAAAGCAAGAAATCTTCGGCAAGTACGGAAAGTCTAACACTGATACCGGATCGGTTGAGTCTCAGGTAGCATTGTTTTCCTACCGTATTGCTCGTCTGACTGAGCACATGAAGCTCAACAGAAAGGATTATAGTACTGAAAGAGCTTTGACCATGTTGGTAGGCAAACGCCGTGCGTTGCTCGACTACCTGAAGGCCCGTGACATCGAACGTTACCGTGCTTTGGTTAAAGAACTCGGCCTGCGTAAGTAATCTTACCTGCGGCAAAAGATTAAAAGAGTGGGGAAACTTCGGAAGAAGTTTCCCCACTCTGCTTTTTCACTCATCATCCCCCATTCCTCCGAACAAGTATATTGGCATCCGCAAGTCCATGTTTACATCCTCCAAGTGCCTCTTTACAACCGCCAAGTAGATGTTTATACCAGCCATCTTTGAATACCTCTCATTTACCTTACCAAGAAGTTATTAAGAAAACACCGTTTCATCCCCAAGAAAGCATTGCTTTACAAGGAACAAAACAGTGCTTTACCGAAAACGATGCTTTCACATCCATAAATAAGGATATGTTTATCCCAAAATGGTTTCACGGCTTCACATTCACCGTATCTTACTTTAAACGTGAGAGTTATGGTGAAAGCAAAAGTTTCACAAGAGTGAACTGACAGATAAAAACTGCCCTTCAGAGTTATTTCACACTGAAGGGCAGTACGTTCCTGATACAATCTTTTACCTTAACAGACGCCCTATACAGACCAACTGCAAATCAGGCTAAAAACGTTTAAGAGAGATTTAGTTTAAGGATTAATATACCCATACTACACTACTGTAAATCCTTCGTATAATCACCTATCGGATCAAGAATGATTCTTGAAGGAGCCTTAGCCTTGATCCGGGCTGATTTCAATTCGATCTGCTTACCATTAAAATCTACAGGACCCATCTTCTCCCTGGCTAGAGAAATACCTAAAGATTTAATAAATGGGAAAAGATCTTCTCCAACTGCAATAGACATATCCTCGAAAGTTTCCTCAAAAGTCAATTCTCTTTGGGGATCATCCTTCCAACGGTTATATTGAATCCAACGCCAACGAGGATACCAAGTGTTTCCATAGGTCTCATCCAACATCTGCCAAATATACCATATTACCTCCCAATCAGCTCCTCCACCCATTTGTTCTCTATACGCAGAGTCCTCATAATACCTGACAAGATCTATCTTACCAAAGCGTGGACCATTGTAGAAAGACAATGTATTCTTAACTCCTTTCGGTATTAAAGTACTATCATAAACCGCATCTATCTTGCCCTGGAACCAACCTGCATGGGCCTCCCCTTGTTCATATAAAGGAGAACGGCCTGCCATCTGATCATTTACATTACGGGGGCCTCCCATTGTATGAGCCAGTTCATGAGCATAAATCGATATCAAACCTTGTGCGGACAAACTAATTATACCATTCTCCTTGGGCTTAAAGGCATTAACGGCCCAACCACCACCATCTCCTGCGGACAAGATTAAATACATCGGTTCCTTTGTGGGTTTCGAAGGAAGCCACGATTGGACAAGCTTTGTAATCTTAGGATATTCATTTCTTACGACATCTATCAGGTCAGTTTTTTGATTCTCCGTATAGTACACGACAATATCACCTGAAACAAATTCCAATTCAGGGTAAATCGCGCCACCTCCACCCATCGGTTGAGGCAAACGTGCATCTCCTTTCACCTTGGCCTGCCCTTCACAACACCAGGCCAAAGTGGAATCCAAAAAATGTTTTGTCTCATTATTATAAGCTTCATTATCTCCCTCTGTTCTGATAGCATTTACATGGCCAAGAAGAACAACCTTTCCTTTTTCGAAATCCCGTTTGGCGATAACACATTTTCCATTTTCCCCTGTTGCGACAGTACTCCATTTATCACTAATATCCAACACCGCATAATGGGTATTACGATACTTATCCGTTTCAGGACTCAATGAAGCATCAAACTGTTCGATTAGCTCATTCAAAGTCCATGCATCAATTTCTGACTGGGTAGCAACAGGAATCGCACCAATTATAAGAGAGCCTCCTCCTTTTACAAAATCAACCAAAGATTTTATTTCCTTTGCTGTATAATGCTGGGCTCTAAGATCTGTTTGTTCTGTGATCACAACATTATATGTAAAATTGGGATACCAGGCAAAAGGATAAATCTTATTTTTAGTATCATAGGGAATTCTTATTCTACATAAGCCATCAGGAGCAAGTACTGTATTGATACTAGCCTGGCTACTCACACTGCGATATCCTAACTCATGCAATCTTCCTCCCAAACCCCACAAAGATGCAAAAGAACATTGATGAGACACATCGATCAATACATTATAGGACTTATCCTGGTACATCTCTATTAGCTCTGGCGGATATTGTATGGCAACTCCAGCTGGCAATGTCTTACCTGCATGCCAATACTCGGTAATTTGTTCATCACTAAAACTAATCTTCTCTATACTTTTTTTAGAACTACATGCTAATAATGAAAGCAAAAATGTGCATACTAAAAGATTTCTCATAATATTATCTTTTATAAAGCTGATAATATACTTTTCCTGTTTTCCTAAAGTAACATAGATATTTTGCAATTATCGCAATAATAGTATATTACTCGTTCACAATTAATTCATACGCATAAACAGAGTTTCCTTTCAGTTTCACTTTAAGAGCATTTGAAACCTTGGACTCACCATATGCAATACTTACTCTGTTCGGATTTTCTAATGTATTGAACGCAGCCAATGATCCCGGAGCTATTTCATAAGTCTTCGCAAGACGTTTGAAATGTACACCCAGTTCTTTTAAATCAACCCGACAATTCAAATCCCGGGAATCATAATTGGCCAGCAACAAAGACAGCTTATTACGTTCTTTGTTCCACGCCGCCTGGATCACTATGTTCCCCGTAGGATCATCTGACTCAATATACTGGGGATATACAATATCAAGATGATTCAGTAATTTTATGACAACTCCAGAAGCAGGAAGGAAAGCTCCCTCACGGGCAATATTGATAACCGACTCTCCCCAGCCATCATTCATCTGAGTATAAATAGCCGTCAAGAAATCACCGCCCATATTCTGATATTCAACAAACTGGTTCAATACGCTCATGGCAAAACTCCAGCGGACAGAATTATTGAACAGACTTTCAGATGTCTCATTGGAAGTCTGGTTTAGTCCGTCATCAACACGTTTAGACTCCCTTGTCAAGGGGGCACGGAACTCTGTATGGCACAAAACAATATCTGTACCGTTACGCCTATTGTATTCCTCCAAGATCTTCAAGTCTTTCTTCATTTCTTCAACAGTTCCACCGCGGTTCGTTATCACATCAACGTATTTGCCGGCCACTTCAAGCATCTCTGCAAAACGACTATTGAATATCCAATAATTGCCCATAATGATTTTGATAGAAGGGTCTACTGCTTTCATCGCCTTCGAAAACTCCACGCAACGTTCGGCATAAGTAATAGCATCCAAACGACGATACATCTCATTATCAAGCTCCCAATATTTGACGTTCAAAGGTTCCTTCACACCATAGGCTATCCGTCTGGCATTATTAGGATTATTACAGAAATCTACCCATTCAGCCGCATTGAAGACATCGTTATAAAGCATGACCGGTACACAGAACATTGGTTCAGCGCCAATGGAATGACATAAATCTACAATCTCTACAGTTCCGCAGTCATTGATAATATTATATCCCCAGAACGTGTCGTAAGAAACCGGACGGTTTTCTTTCGGGCCAACTCCGTCACGCCAGTCATAGAAAGAGGCATAACAGCCACCCGGATAACGGATCATCTTTATCTTAAGCTCATCACGCAACAACGCAACGGCATCATGCTTCCAACCCTTTACATCACGCGTGTCTTTCATGGACAACAGATCAAAAGCTGCACGGAAACCGGAAGGCACTTCTATTGCGAAACTGGCCCAACCCTCATAACCGGAAGTCGTAAGTCTTGTCTTATACAGACTCAGATGATTCGTTTTTATAGAAATAGGCTGAGAAGCAATAATTTCATTGGGATTTCCCAGAGCTGTCAACAGGACCTTTACCGGCACTTTCTTGGCACATTCTTTATAAGCACTGAAAAAAGTTCCGTCACACATCAAAGCTGAAAAATCATAAGAGGCCCCCTGTTTGATATAAAAACTGTCTTGCATCAGGTACATTGATTCCTTTTCCTTCGAGTTATCCAGTACCACATAATATTTACCATGACTGGCCGGCCAATAGCCTGAATGTATTTTCTTTACCGGCTGTTTACCTTGGGAGGCTGAAAACAAATACCATTGAGGTTCACTATACCCCGAATGCCACCAGTCCTCGTCTTGAGGTTTTCCACGGGTAATACTCAACCAGCCGTTATCATCAAAAGATTTAAAATATTCAAATCCTCGATCGTTCAAAAGTTCACCCCACAACAATTCACTTCTTGCACAACTTATCTCCCACATTCCACCATACAAAAACTCACTGACTGGTTTACGAGTATTATCTTTATTAAAAACCTTAAAGGAACTTTGAGAAAAAGCATTAAGCCACAAAAACATCATTATTAAACCGACAATATTTTTCATAACAACAAAATTTTATAGTTAAAACATTTTTTGCTTCTATTATTCCACTGTAAACTTATATATGCATTGACTTGTATATACTTCTCCCGGCTCAAGATATACATTCGGCCATCCGGATTTATTAGGAGAATCAGGATAATGCTGTGTTTCCAAACAAATAGCAGATCTAAAGCCATAATCAAGCCCCTTCTTTCCTTTCAAACTTCCATCTAGAAAGTTCCCCGTATACACCTGAATCCCAGGTTCAGATGTATACACTTCCAAGGCTATTCCTGATTCCGGATTTACTAATTTAGCAGCTAAAACATCGATCACACCTTTGCTATCCAAAACCCAATTATGGTCATATCCATTAGCATGTTTTATTTGGGAATCTCCCACTGACATATTATGACCTATTATTTTCGGGACAGTAAAATCCATACAAGTATTGATCACTGATTTAATTTCGCCTGTTGTCATAAATGTACTATCAATTGGAGTAAACGACCGAGCATTAATATATAGTAAATCTTCCATAATATTATTCAGCGGATTACCCGAAAGATTAAAATAACTATGATTTGTCAAATTAATAATTGTTTTTTTATCTGTAACAGCCTTATAATTAATCTGAATCGCATTATCATCTGTCAAAGTATAAAATACATAAGCAGTTACATTACCTGGGAAATTATTATCCCCATCCGGAGAAAATAATTTTAATTCTAAGTTTTTCTTATCAATTTGGTTTGCCTCAAATACTTTATATTGCCAACCCTTGATCCCTCCATGTAAACAATGCCCATAATTGTTACAAGGTAACTGTATCTCACATCCGTCGATCTGAATTTTTCCACGATTGATTCTGTTCGCATAGCGGCCTATCACAGCGCCAAAATCCGTTGGATAAGACAAATAATCTTGAATCGAATCAAATCCTAAAACAACATCACGTAAGTTCCCCTCCCTATCTGGAACCATTATAGAAACAATACGTGCCCCAAAATTAGTAATACAAACCTCCATTCCATTATCATTAGCCAACACGAACAAATCCGTCTGCTGCCCTTCAACCGTTTCCCGAAAATTTTCCACCGAGAGTCCTGAAACAGTCCAAGAATTGTTTTGGACTAAACCACTACAAGAGGTTACAAAAAGTGTCATTATTGACATTATAAATAATATCTTAATATTCATACAAAAAACGCTAACAGAATATTTAACAACTAGATCATATCTAAAACAAAACAATAAATCTCGTTATGTACTACGCATACGCGAAAACTTTTCTGAATAAACTATTATATATAAATAGTATAGAACAACACAACTTAAAACCAATATAGTACCTAAAGTCAAATCACCAAAAGCTTGTTGAAGATATCCCATTAAAGGCGGTAATATGGCTCCACCAATAGCAAAAGAGCATACAATTCCAGATGCCCTTTTTGCGAGATTACCAAGATTCTCTAGTGCCAAATTAAATATACTTCCCCACATTATTGAATTAGCTAATCCACAAAACAATAACAAAAAAATCGCCCATTTATTAACCAAACACAATGAAACTGAAATCAATGCAATACCTAATATTGCACAATATGTCAGCAAACGTCGTGCAGAGAAGCCTCTTAAAATATAAGCCCCCAATAAGCGCCCAATCATCAAACCCGCCCAATACAAAGACAATATTTGAGTTGCATTCAAATCCCAGCCTAAAATAGAAACAGTCTGTAGATTCAAAGTACGCATCCTATCAGGCAAAAAACTGGGTATACTGATTTCAATCCCCATATATATAAAAATAGCTAATGCACCAAATATTACACGAGTATTTTTATATATATTTCCATCCGAACCATCATTCATTTTTTCATTTAAAATCTCTGGCATTTTAAGAAATGAAAGCAATAATCCCAATATACCAATAAAAATAGCTATAATCAAGAAAGGGATCTGCACATTCAAAGGATTCAAATTTGACGTTGTAGATGAGCTAACAAATACAACAAATAAAGGTGCTACAACCGTAGCCACAGAGTTAAAAAATCCAGTCAAGTTCAAACGGCTTGCCGCTTTTTCCGGACTACCTAATGACAAGACATAAGGATTCAATACAATTTGAAGCATTGCAATACCTAACGCTACGATAAACATGGAAAACAAAAAAGGATAATACCCCATTATCACGGCAGGATATGTTAAAACAAAGCCAGAAGCTATTATAAACAAAGACAGGACCGTCGTTTTTTTGTATCCTAATTTGTCTAAAATCCACGATAAAGGTATTGAAAATAAATAAGCTCCAAAAAAGGCCGTATTAATCAACTGTTTTTCAAATAATGTAAGTTCCCAACTACTATTCGCCAAGAAATCAATCAAGGCATTATTCATCGTTGTCACAAAACCCACCATAAAAAACAAAGTTGACATAACTGCCATCAAAAAGACATTTGACTTAACCATAACAGGATTGATTATACAATTTTATTTATCAGTCAATGAGATCAGGAATCACCGAATTTCATTATATTTTTGAATAGCATCATAAAAAGCCCGTATATTTTCTACAGGGACTCCCGGCGGGGTATCACAACCTGTAGATAAAATAAAGTTAGAATAAGGACGAAGCTTAGAAAGCAGCTCCATTACATTATGCTCAACTCTCTCAGGTGTTCCATATTTCATTATATTCACAGGATCAACATTTCCCATTACAAGCAGTTCGTCTGGGCATTCCGCAAGAACCTGCTCCATATCCACAGCATTTCCAAAATGAAGTCCATCTGCTTTAGAAGCAATCATAGCCTGAGTACATTGTCCTTTGTTGCCGCAATTATGAAGTATAACAATGAAATGCTCATCCTGAACCTCACGTACAATTCGAGATATATACTGAGAGGAATACTCCAGACAGTCATCATTACTTATCAATCCCGCTGCTGGTTCGGCTATTATAACCCCATCAGTTCCTGCAGCCTTCAATGCCATTACATAACGACGTATAAATTCCGTACATTTCTCTAACAACAAATGCACCGTAGCAGGTTCCGTATAAACTGCCATCATCAGTTCTGACAGATCAAAAAGCCTACCGGCTAAAGAAAATGGACCTATACAACCTGCAAAAACAGGTTTATCCTTTATGGAAGCAGCTGCTAATCTATTAGCCTTAATGTACTCAGGAATACGGCCTGCCTCTAAAGAAGGGATTGAAAGATTTAATACAGAATCATAATCCGAAACTAATCTCCCAACGATATTGGGCAATTCTCTTTCTGCAAAAACAACTTCGGCCCCGAAAGCTTCAGCTTCAACCGACAAATCCATAATTACCGTGCAAGCTGCAGAAGGGAACATACGACTCATTGCACAAATAGCCTCTGCATGAGCGGCCCCATCTGTAACAACTTTTTTCACACTATATCCACAGGAATCAACTCCCGGATGCGTCATAATAGGAACTGCAACCTTCATTTTACTCTGAAAGATAGCACGTTTCCACTCTATTAAATTTTTCATTATTCACTTTTCATTCGTTTATAACATTTCTTGTTGGTACAAATACCACAACGATATGGTTGAGAGACTATGTCAGTTCCCAAGCCGTAAAAACCGCTAACGGATTTTATTGGAGTCATCAAACAGGAGTCTGATAAAGAAACGCCAGAGGGGAAAGGAGGAAAAAACGAGAACAATTTACGTTGTTCACAGATATTCCAACCACAATAACCCGGGCTATAAGGCAAAGTTCGGGACTGTCTACATTGACTATCCAATCTATCACCTATCCGATTAGCACAGGAATCAGCAACAACACTACCAATCGCATCTGCAATAAATTGGAAAAGAATATCTCTCTTATACCGTTCCTTTACAAAAGAATCATATTCACGCCCTGCAGTAGCTATAAATAAACAGGCAGAAGTCATTCCGTCCAAATAGGAACCAATAATACCACCGACATGAAATATTTCCGTTCCGATACGCACATGACTTGCAGATAATTTCTCCGCATCCAGAATCTGATAAGAATAAGAAGGGATAGTCACATGCTGTAAATCCGTCAAAACATCCGATATATAATCCAAAATTTGGGTATCGGTGCATGATTTCCGATACCCCAATATTTGGAAAACATCATCCATAGGGATATCTATTTCCTCCCAAGAGAGCTGTTCTGTATAAATCATGCCCCAAGCAAATATTTAGCAAGTCTAACTGCTTCATTGGCATTTGAGCTGTAACCGTCAGCGCCAATTTCTTGTGCAAACCTTTCCGAAAGAGGCGCCCCACCTACCATCACTTTCACTTGTGAACGAAGCCCCGTTTGATTAAGCTTATCAATAACCTCTTTCATATAATTCATCGTAGTCGTTAAAAGCGCAGAAAGGCATACTAGTTGAGGTTGATAAGTTCTGACGGCATCCACAAACTGTTCTGCAGAAATATCAACTCCTAAATTTACGACTTTAAAACCGCATCCTTCAAGCATTGAAGCCACAAGATTTTTACCTATATCATGCAAATCGCCCTTAACTGTACCAATAACTAACGTTCCAAGTGTAGCAACATTTCCATCAGTCATATAAGGTTTTAAGAGCTCCATGCAACCTTTCATAGCCCGTGCAGACAGAAGTAGATTAGGAACGAAAGCTTTACCTTCTTCAAAACGTAAACCTATTTCCTTCATTCCCTCAATCAAGTAGTCATTAATGATAGCTGCTGGAGATACACCTAACGCGATTGCTCCACTAACAGCTAATCGAGCTTCCTCTAATTTTCCAGAAACAATATATTCTTTAAGATTATCCAATTTTTCCATAACTATTAATTCAATTGTTTTTGAGCCACTTCTATAAAAGCCAATATATTATCAAGAGTAGTATCCCCTTCAACGGCATGAGATGGTGAGAATATATATCCTCCCTCACGTCCTAATTTCAATAACCGATTAGATTCTGCTATAACGTCTTCACGTGTTCCAAAAGGAAGTACACGCTGCATAGATAAACCGCCATGAAAAGCTAAGCGTCCTCTATATCTAGGAAGAATATCATAAACATCCATTACTTCAGGTTGAAAAGGATTAAAGCAGTTCAAACCAATCTCTATCAGATCATCAAATAGTTCATCAACATCTCCACAACTATGAATCATAACATACTTGCCAGCTTGTCGAACACGGCCATACATTTTCTTCAAACGCGGATAAATAAACTCTTTCCAAAGATCATACCCCATAATAAGTCCATGTTGCTGACCCCAATCGTCTCCAAAATACACGGCATCTATATCATATTCAAGAGCCTTATCTATTTGCGCTAAATTATAGTCACAAATGGTATCAAACAATTGATGGACGAAATCTGGATACAAGACAAAATCCATCAACAGATTCTCAATGCCTCGAAGAGACCAAGCTCTTTCATATAATGAGAATCCTATCTGAAAACAACGAAACATATCCGGTTTTACCGATATTTCACTCTCTATGTTAGCAAAAAAACGGTGATCCAAAGGATTGGGAAAAGTATAGCCCTGAAGAGTCGGTTCGGCTAAAACAACTCCTTTTACATTACCGATATCCTTATCTATGCTTCGATCCCACACAACGCCGAAAACATCTCGCCAAAGATCAGGCCCTACTTCATCAAAGAAACCGATATCACTTCCCAATTGAAGTATATGATTACCAAGAGGAATATCCAAATCTTTAACACCATAATATGTTTCCAAAGCTTCCTTAGGTTCTTTGGTAAATTTAAAAGACCAGGGAACATATGGAGGACATTTACCGTCCAATACCAGTTTTATTACTTCACGTTTCTCCATAATTACTTAATAAATTACACGTATTTGTTCAAGCTCTAACAGTTATCTATCATAAAAGCCCCACATAAATACACTATCAGAGAAATAAAAACACTATTAAATATGCAAAAAACAGAGTCCAATTATACAAGAATACTTCTAGAATGGTATACCCTGTTCTATAAACTTAGCAGCACCAGTCAAAAAATGAGCCGTTATCCAAAATACCGTCCATCGCTCTGAGTATCCACCACGAAGCTTAAAAACGTTACTCATGTCACCATGCTGAGCAAAATTAGTATGAGTAACCTGTTCACCCTGACTACCATACTCATCAACCAACTGGTAACAGGAACGAAACATCACTTCAGATAGTTTCTTCAAACGATTATCTTTTAAATAACAACCCATTTTGTAAATTTCAGGAGCAAAAGCAACACCATAAACATCTAAATGTTGATTCTGAGGTGAAACTACAGTCCAGCCCTCAGTCTTAAAATTATAATCAGCTAATCTGCCTGCCGGTAAAGGTATACGCCAAACCGTCACGTAAGACAAACAAACATCCATTGCATGCTTCGCTTTTTGCAAATAGTCTGATTTCCCTAAAATCTCATATAAAGCCAAATAACCCTGAAATGCAGCCCAAGCACCTTCTTTATCCTCACAAGTTGCATCAAGAGTACCTCCCCAATAACACCCACGCGTCAAATCATGATATTTATCATAGCAATCCTCAGCAATCTTGATAGCAGCCTCTGCATACAATTTATTTTTAAACAGTTTTGATGCCAAAGCCAAAGGAGCAATATAAAAACACTCAGATGTAGATTTTGAAGTCCAATGCGGATCCAATATTCTTCTCACCTGTCCATCACAAGCCTTTTTCAAAAAAATCATCCAATCTTTATATTGATAGTTACGTTTCTTTTTCGCCTGTTCAATCGCTTTTGCAAAACTATACATTGCCTGTCCACAAGATACATGATCCCCGCCATAATACTTCTTTTCCTTAAAACTGTACCCAACAGGGAAAAGGCCGGTCAAAGAATCTACCTCGGTTCGGGATAGGAAATCCATGGAACGCTGAACCATGTCATGCAAAGCTAAATCTCTCAGCAAAGGCTCAAGTATTTGAAGTGCATAACCTGGAGCATCAGATTGTCCAGCCCAACCCATAACAATATCCTTAGACAAATCATTCTCATACATATTAAAACCACAAGCTTCGTCATTCTCAATCCAGCGTTTTTTAGCAAACTCATATTTACCCTTTACAATGGTTTCCAATGTTGAAAATTGATCCGCATTATAAGGATGATGAAGATCTAAAGATGTATAGACCGAATGTTGAAAAGCCGTTCCACGCTCTGAAATTTTGTACACATCCAAATAAAATTCTTTTTCAATAATCCGTCCCGGTTCTAAATCCAAATAAGTATCAGTGTATTTCATGGGTTGAAATTGCCGAGCCTTAGCAACTCCATGCCTTCTGTTATAACCAATTGGTCCAGAATACATTACCAATTCTGTTGTATCTCGGTTTAAATTTTCTACTCCTAGAGACCACCATTGATCCTGAAGGACTGCCCCCCGAACTGGACTAGGGGTTACATGCAATGCAACTCCGCACAATTTCTCAGAATCTTCCAACATAGCAAAAGGCATAGGATATCGATGTTCTTCAAAAACAGCAAATTCACCTTCTTTCGAACTGTCATATACAGGGATTATATCCGAATTTACGCCAGCCCCCATTTTATTTCCATAATACAATATTCCAGGTAAAAATGGAGATAAATTACGACCTGCTACTTGCCAACGAATAGCCAATGTCACATGGCGCAATGTTTCCTTGCCTTGCCATTCATAGCGCCTTCTACATTGAATTAAACCATTTTCCAATTTTCTATAGCTATCCTTCAACAACAATTCTCCTTCTCCCAAATTCATTTTTCCCGACAAGACAGTCCAATCTCCTTTATGAGTTACCGATTGCGGATTAGCATGTTTCCAAGCGCAGGGCCAATCATCCGCCCAACCTGTAGCGACTGACCACAATCCATCTTTAGGAATTCCCAAAACCGTTTCTCCTTCCAATAAAACAGTTGGAATACTATCTTTTAAGAGAATCAATTCTACTTCTTTTGAATACACACTAGAATTAAAAATTAACAAAAGCAAATAGAGCAAGGCAAAACTTTTTAAAACATAATTCTCAAAATAGACTCTAAAACAATTCCAATGTTTATTAGAAAATATAAAACTAAATTTATCCGAAGTTCTCATTTTTCATCCTACATAAATAACAACTTACAATACTATAAACTATAAAATCATATACTTTATCCAGTTCATTTAACTCGAACTCTTTTACCATTTGCAGAAACGGCAAAAATTGAGCAAGCATCTTCCCAATTCTCTTCAATAGGAATTTCATGCACACGATTAAGATTATCAGCAAAAACAATATGCAGGAGACGCTGATTCAAATCTTTAACTTCATAAGCAACTACATTCCTCCAATCACTTAAAACTAATTTATCATCATATTCTGTAACCATTCCCTCAACAACATCTTTAGGAGATTTATATAAATCAACATTAGTATCAGTTATATATTCTAATGCCAAACTCATCTTTTTCAAATTGCCTGCGAAAATACGTTGCATTACATTAGCAACCATATCATCCGTAACAATCAATTGATCTCCATCCAATTTAGTAATAGAAGGTTTAAGGAATCCCCACTTTGTAAAAAATTCAGTTAAATCAAATCCACCAATTTTGCTACACACATACGCAAATTCCACCTGTCGTTCACCATACGATTTCAATGTATTATTAGGCAAATTTCTATAGTATTCAAAAACATCTGCATAAAATCCTCCTCGTTCAGAATCAAGTAACGGAGTATTCCCCAAGACTTTACCAAAATATAACTCAAGTTGCCAAAAAGGAACTAATTTAAAAAACACATCCACACCAGCAGCATGACTTTTATCCTGAACAATAATATCATTCCATGCTTTCTCATATATTCCATTTCTGATCAAATCAGAAGTCTGACCAAATATAGAAGTTTGAATATGAAGCGAATAAATATTATTAGTAACCTCACCTATTCCTAACCAAGAAAGATCTGGTCGCAGTTGATTCAAATGTCCAACCTCATGCGAAGGCCCCCAACAATTATCAGGTAACAAATCCTCATTAGCAATATTATCCAAAGTGTTTTCGTTATAACAAGTTCGATAATTAGTAGCAGCCATATAGCCACCAAACATTACATGAAAATAAACACGACACTTACTGAGCCCTCCATATTTAACCAACCCCATAAACTCTTGCTCACGATAAACAATTTCATCATACATATTTGCAAGACTTGTTCCATCATGGGTAATATGTTTAAATTTATCTACTGTAAAAGTCAAATGAGAATATTTACCCAACAAATCGAAACAACGATCCACAGCACCAGAAAGGAGCTCATTCCACCGCCCCTGATGCAGAGGATTCTGAGTATCAAAATAGCCATTTACACCTCCTGTCGCAAAATGTAACGTAATAGGAACAGCATTCTCATAATCATTATCTTGATACAAGACATATACCAGTCCTTTGTCTTTCATAGAAAAAACGTTCATTCCATCTTTTAGCAAATACTCTTCGCCCCAATGTCGTTTTTCCAAATTCTGTACAATAAGTTTTATATTATCCTTACCCTTAAGATCAGCCATTACAATTAACTTTTCACCCATACGTACCGATATTCCTGCTGGATTATCATTTAAACTATAAGGCAAGATTTTATTTTTAGATGCAAAAATATTGGGATCTGGATAAGCCTTAAATTCAGCAATACGAAACTCTGTTGGATATTTCTTTTTATATAAATACCAAGCTAATTTCCGATAAAACTTACTTTCACAACCCAAAATATCCAGTTCTGTAACATCATCTTTCAACATCGTACAGGTTTGATCCGCAAATAAAGTAAGAACATTAAACTCCATATCCGATTCGATTGCAGAAAGTTCAGGTATATATTTACTCATATCTTTTTGATTAATCACAAGTTTAACCACATCAATAGTAGAATGTGGATCAACATCTATGAAAGAAATTTCCGCTTTACGTAATCCATCTATATTAGGAGATACAGAAAAACAAAATGTTCTTTTTCTTTTATCATGCTCCGTACGGGTCGTTATTTCCGTGTAATTAACCCAATTACAATTATCTAAATCTATTCGAAAATCAACATTCGTTGTAACATCAAGAGTGAAATTCCCTCCTAGTTCATCTATTTGAACACTACTCTTGGATAATTCAATAGAAGAGCCCCATCCGAACTGAAATACTGTGACTGTCTCTTCTACAGTTTTTGCTTTAACAAGCAAACGGCCTTCACGAGAACCTTTCTCAGTATTTTCTGCGACTGCTAATACCAGTCCACTCTCAGTTTGTTTAATAGAGCACCATTTATCCAATCCATCTAAAGCTTGATATTCATAAGCAATATTGCATTTTACAGGTAAGATAAATTCTGATTTATCATGTTCAAAAACTACCTTATCATCTACAATCTTTAGAAATGGAATTTCCTCTAAATACCCCTTCTCTTCACTACAAGATAGTAATAGAATAATTATCCAGAATGGGAAAATTTTAAAATATTTATTTATCATATAACTATCCACAAAAAAAACAAATACGCAACAAATCACAAAACGCCCTCTCAATCCAAATAATCTAAGATATTAAAAAGCAATTTTAATATACAAAGATTATTTGGATTGTATATATAAATCCTTTTATCAGATTAAAAAGGGATTAATAATACGGGTTCTGAATTACCTGAGGCACTTTATTAGTTTCATCCATTGGAACAGGCATCAAATATTGAGCCTTATTAAAAGTACGCGCAAAAGGCACTTCTGTCACTTTAAAGAAGTTTTCATCAGTATCTCCATCAATATTCATACCTTTATGCTTTACATTCAATATGTCATCAGCTATTTTCCAACGTCGTAAATCCCAAAAACGTTGATTTTCTAGATAAAACTCTATTTGCCGTTCACGCCTTACTATTTCACGCAAACCTTCAGCAGTATTTGCCTTATCAGGATGCTTAGCCTTTAACCAAGCTTTATCAATTTTAGGAACACCTGCACGTTCTCTTATTTTATCAATCAAAGATTTAGCTTCAGCTAAACGTCCAGTTCCACCTTCATTCAAATCTAATTCTATCAATATTTCAGCCAAATTTAAATATAGCTCAGCCATTCGCATCACAGAATATGGATAATGTACCGGCCCTGTTTCATATGCAGGATGAAAAAACTTTTTATTTAAATATCCAGTAATAGAATATTCTATCGTCTGATTAGGATATTTACCATTAGGATCTCCAAATCTAAATTGTACTTTAATAGCCTTCTTTGTAGGATCTGTACTTGTCACATTTCCATTATACCTAGCTATTTCATAATTTCCATTATGAAAACCAATCCATGCAAAAAAACGAGGTTCTCGATTCAGATGTAATTTCATTGTCCGCCCATTAGATTCTGAAAAATAATTATTATTATCAAAATTAACAGGCATATCTACAATGTTATATCTTCCTTCATAATCAAATTCTACATCCTCATCAATCGGAAGGCCATTATTCGTATAAAACATTTCTACCATCTGCAATACAGGTGCTATACAATTCCAGCTATTTTTACAGCCATTAGGATCACGTTGATAGGGGCCTGACTGATTCTGAATATCATACCAGCCTTCTGGACGGGTATCAACCATAATCGCCTCTGGGTTTGTACCACCTACATTGTCCATAGTACAATAACGTACAGCCCTTTGATATTTATCTACAGGACCCGGTTTCTCAGCAGAAGGCGATCCTGCATCATCACAAGTGTACAAACGATACCCCAAAGATTCCAAATATTGTATTGCCGACCGAGTAACAGCCTCCGCCTTTTTCCACTTTTCAATATCAAATGTCTGAGAAATTAAATGACGACCATCAATAGGACTCTTAAAATCCGCATAAAATTCGCTATTACCATTAAATAAAGGAGAAGCTGCATACAAATAAACTTTAGCACGTAAAGCTTCAGCTACAGCCTTTGTAAAACGGCCATAATTATCCCCGTCATGTCGTTCCGCTAAACCAATAGACTCTGCTTCTGTTATTTTATTATCAATAAAAGCTACAACTTCATCTACGCTAGAGCGTTCTGGCAAATCACTAATCGGAGCAAACGGACTAAGATATTTATCAATAATTACAGATGGCCCAAAAGCTCGAAATGAAAGCCAATGATAATATGCAATTAATAATGTAGCCTCAGCTTTATATTGCTGCAAATCAACTGGATTTATACCAGGGGTTTTATCTACTATATTTAAGAATTCATAGCAACGATGAACACCATTCCAAATATCAATATAATGTGATCCCGCCAGTTCTGGACTACTAGGCGAATAAGTTCCTTTTGCAAAACCTTCCCAAAGTCCGGCATCAATACAAGGAGAAATTTCTGCTGCTGTAAATTTATCCAACGAAAGTCCCGATCTAGCATTATATGTTTTAGCATAACAAGAATATAAATAACTTTTCGCGGCAGCTGGATTCTGATACGTATTATACTCAGAGGGACGTTCATCTGGTACAATATCCAAATAATTACAAGCTGTTAATGAACATCCTGTCATTAACAATATTATAAAAGATCTATTCATATACTATCAGTTAAATGTAAATTGAATTCCGACATTAAAAACACGCTGAGTTGGATACTTCATTCCACTTCCTCCACCCATCTCTGGATCCCAATATTTAAAAGGAGAGAAGGTCAACAAATTGGATCCACTTAAATAAGCTCGAAACATTTTAAAAGTATAACCAATCTCTGCATTTTTCAGTTTCAAGAAAGCACCATTTCTCAACCAGAAAGAAGAAGCCGCTTCATTATTTGCATTGGTAGCGCGTGTCAGACGAGGATAAGCAGCATTTGGATTTGGGTTCTCTTCACTCCAATAATCATCTGCAATAAACTTCATAACTCCACGCATTGCTTCATTTCCAAACGGGTGGAAGCCAGACATTAAAAGCGAAGTTTTAGCTACTCCTTGGAAAAAGAATGAAAAATCCCAGTTTTTATATTTCATAGATGGGCCAAAACCATAAACGATTTCTGGTACATCTGGATTACCCATATAAACCCTGTCATTAGCATCAATAACGCCATTATAATTTCCATTTGCATCAGGTATATCTTGATACTTTATATCACCAGGCTGCGGTTTATAGCCCAACTTCTGCTCTGCATGAAAATCAAGATCATCCTGATCTATAAATAAGCCATTTGCCACATAAATTAGAGGTACTCCTAATGATTGTCCGACACTGGACAAATTAGGATATAAACGATAAGGAGGCTCATCTCTTTCCAAAATAGTATTATGAGCATAAGTAAAAGTTCCTTTAAAAGATAAAAAGAAATCTTTTGTGATTTGCTTGTTATAATCTACAGACAAATCAACTCCAATATTTTTCATCTTTCCAATATTATCGTATATCTTAGTATTACCAGAGCCAACAAAAATAGGAACCGTATTTACTCTTTGCATAAAAATTTTACTGCGAATTTCTCTAAAAGCATCAAATGTCAGATTTAAATCATTAAATAGTTGCATATCAAATCCTACATTCAATTTTTCACCCACTTCCCATGTCAAATTTGGATTATAAAAACGATTCCATGCCGGACCTTGCAAAGTATAGCTTTGGTTCACACCTGTAGTATAATACCATTCAGGACTACTTAAAACAATATCCTCCAAATAAGCATAACGTTCACCAATACCATCATTTCCCACTAAGCCATAAGAAGCGCGCAATTTTAAATGAGAAATTTTATCTGACAAAAACTCCCAAAATTTTTCCTGGGAAATATTATATCCTACTGCTACAGACGGGAAGAAACCAAAGCGATTTCCCTTAGCAAAATTTTCAGATCCATTATAACCAAAATTCATTTCAATCAAATAACGGTTATCATACGCATAAGAAAAACGTCCTGCTATACCTTGCTTTCGTCTTGGCAAAGAAGACAGCAAATCACCTGGCGCATTCTGATCATATTGATCTTGGTTATAAAGAAGCATTGCATTCACATCGTGTAAACCAAATTTACGATTGTAATCTAAATAAGCCTGAAAAAAGATACGACGATCTCCTGTAGAACTACCACTCGTAGCTAAAGCTGTATTTTGTTCATTACCAACCCTATTCAGGACATACTCATTTTCACTTGGATTATAATCAATTATTTCATAGGTATTATACCCACCTAAGCGAGAAACAGAAGTGTTAGACCAATTTTTAAATGAAGCCAAAGCATTAAATTTTAAGCCTTTTGTAATCATATCTAATTGTTGTTCCAATCTCAAATTAGCATTAAGAGTACTAGCAAACTCTGTTTGATATCCACGTACAGCTTCTGCTACAGGATTGCGATAACCACTATTCCAACGTCCACCAGATTTACCACCCCATAAAGGATCTTTATCGTCCTCAGAACGAGCTGGGAACACGATTGGAAAATCAACAGGAGAAGCTTCACGAGACATTGCATACAAATCATCCGCCGGAACAGCAGGACCTCCCCAATCCCGCAAACTTACATTCAGGCCTAAAGAAACCTTTGTCGTAGGAGTTGCCTTTATGTCCAAGTTATTAACAAAATCATAGCGAATTACACTAATATTATTATCATACGAGTAATAATCTTTACTTAATGGCTTCAAATTACCTGCATCATGTTTAACAGCAGCACTCATAAAATATGTCACAGCCTTCTTTCCTCCTCTAATATTAAAATTGAAACGCTGGGAAAGAGCTGTTTTATTAAACATTTCATCAAACCAATTTACATTGGGATAAACCAAAGGATTTAAGCCTTGTTCTGTACCTTCAATCTTATCTGTACTATACAATCCAGCTGTAATACCACGTGTCGTTAAACCTTCATTATACAAACGCATATAATCCAAACCTCCTACCATTTCTGGGATTTCTGTCATTTGAGAAACAGATCCTTCAACACGGAAATTTATAATTGGCTTTTGCAAATCTTCACCAGATTTAGTAGTCACAATCATGACTCCATTAGCACCACGAGTTCCGTACAAAGCTGTTGCCGTTGCATCTTTCAAAATAGTAAAGCCTTCAATTACCTCTGGATCTAGTGCATTTAATTCAGAAGCACTAATCTCAACACCATCCAACACAATCAAAGCCCCCGTTGAACCACTAAAGGTAGACTTACCGCGAATCCAGAAATCAGCTCCATCAGCTCCCGGTTGCCCTGTTCTTTGTACAGCAATTACACCAGCCATACGTCCTGCGAAGGAAGAACTCAAACTTGATGAAGGAACTTTCAAATCACTTGGACGTATTTGTTGAATTGAACCAACTAATGACTCCTTTTTCTGTCCCACACCAAAGGCTGTGACTACAACCTCATCCAACTGTTTTGAATCCTCTCTTAACTTTATTGCGTATACATTCCGGCTCTGAACAAGTAAGTTTTGGTCTTTATAACCGATAAATGAGATATGTAAAGTATCCCCTTCAGAACATTCCAACGAGAAATTACCATCTACATCAGATGTTGTTCCAATTCCCGTCCCACTTACCATAATAGCAGCACCTATAATTGGCTCCTGCGTGGCTTCATCAGTAATGATTCCACTAACAATCTTTTTTCTTCTCCCTGTTTGTTTTGGTGCGCTAATTGGTTTCTCTGCTTTCTTCAAAACAATCTGCCTGTCATTAATCTCATACGTAACAGCAGTTCCTTCTAAAATCTGATCTAAAATCTGGGAAACACTTTTCTTGTCAGCATCTACTGATACTTTTTTAGAAGTATCCAGCAGATCGGAACGATACATAAAAATAAACTCACTCTGTTTTTCAATGGTTTGTAGAACGGTCTTAATGGATACGTTCTTTAAATGGAATGTAAAAGTCTGATTTTGTGCATACGCCAAATTATTGGCATAACTCATGATTGTAGTCAACAAAAATCCCACAACAAACATAAATTTCGTTAACCGAGGCATCATGGTTGCGTTTTTCATTTCTTTTTTCATAAATTTGTAAACTTGATTTAAATACCAACATTAGGTGTTTTTCACGGGTCCGGACAATATTCGCAGTATTGTTCGGACTTTTTTTGATTGACATGCAAAATTATGTACTCATAGGCTTTATTTTAAAGTTAGACATTATAATTGCTCTCTCATTTTCATGGTTAGTTTTCATCTGAAAGATTAAGGATATAGGTTTCAGCCTGCTTTGAATAAACAAATCCACCTGTAAGCGACAAGTTTCGAAGAGCTTCTTCAACCCCACGCTGTAAATCGATTTTCCCAGTAATTCTTATTTGTCTAATATCCTCACCACAAACAATCTTCACATCGTAATATCGTCCTAAATCATCTATAATATCCCCTACGGTGCCATTGTTGAGCGGTAAAATCCCCTTTGTCCAAAGAATATAGTCAGCCGCATCTACAGCCATTGTACGTATTGTTCCTTGAGAGGGAACAACAGCCTTATTATCGGGAGTTAACATAGCCTCAGAGCCCGACGTACTTTTCACGTTCACCAATCCACGGAGTAAAACAATTTCACCACAAGTATTCTCCTCGCTATAGGCTTTGACATCGAAAGCCGTTCCAAGGACCTCGACATCGAACCTAGCAGTCTTCACTATAAACGGCGCTTTCTCATCACGCTTCACATCAATGTAAATCTCACCATCTACAAATATTTCACGCCGATTCCTTTCAAATCGCTTAGGATAAACGACCTTGGTACCCGAATTAATATATAACTCTGAACCATCAGCCAAAATCAAACGTCCGAAACGTCCCTTAGGCACAATAATCTGATCATAAGAATTATTGTGTGCCTCCTTTTCCTCTACTTTGCTTTCATTCACATGAATATTTCCATCTTGCGAGTAAGTCACTGTACCTCCATCCTTTACATGAAGAGTTTTTTCCGGCGCTACAATCAGCTGAATTTCATCAGTTTCTACTGACTCTTCAAGCAAACGGGCTGCTACAACAGATAAATCAGGTTGTTGCCCTATATAATGTTCTGTACCCAACCAAATGCATCCTGCCAGCAACGCGGCCGCTGATATACTACTCCACCAAACAATCCGGTGCTTACGCTGACGGGAATCAATGCTGCGATCAATCCGACGCCATAAATCATCCATTTCTTGCTGCGAAGAAGCATCTTCTTGAGCTCGGAAGTAAGAAATCAACCGGAGCAAAACTCGCTTTATGTCACTTATTTCATATTTCATAAATCAGGCCTTTGTATCTATAATGGATTCAAAAAGAAAACCTACTCACTTATCCGAAACTTTTTTTCAGAAAAATGAAAAAGAATAGAAAAGCTTTTCATTAGATATAATATTTTACCTCAACCTTGGAAGAAATATAAAAAATGTCTTTATTTGCAGAACGGATACAAAAACATGAAAGACATAACAAGCATTGAACAGGCAGACGAAACTACCTTGTGGAACCTTCTGACAGAGGGCAACCGCAAGGCACTGGAGATAATTTACCAACGGTATTATCTCTTGTTATTGAATTATGGCTTGAAGTGTACTTCTGACCGAGAGTTGATAAAAGATTGTATCCATGACCTGTTCGTCCACCTTTACCGAAACAAACGCGTCTGCATTAATGGCATCACCGTACGAGCTTATCTACTAAAGGCTATGAAAAACAACTTGCTCAACAAACTCATCGGACAGGAACGGGAAAGAGATTTGTTGGACACATCTTTGTTTGAGATACCTACTGACGAAGATCTCTTTGAGCAGATGTTTCCACAAAACGATCATGACTTTGCTTTAGCACAACATCTGTTAAAAGCTATTGCACAACTTCCTCCCCATCAAAAAACTGCACTCTATCTACGATATGTCAAGGAGCTATCACACAAAGAGATAGCAGTTATAATGGACATTAACGAACAGTCTTCCATGAATCTGACTAATCGTGCCTTATTAAAGCTTCGCGCCCTGATGGGTAAAGATGGAATAACTTTGGGAATATGTCAAACGATCCTTCTACTAAAATCATCCTGGATATTAGCTTAACACAAAATAAAAGCCACACTCCGTATATTCTTATACAGAGAGTGGCTCTTCCATTGATTCAACCACAGAACTAGTCTGCAATTACCGAAAATTCAGCTCCGCCGGCAAAGTCGGCCCCGTTCTGCGAACTAAGTCCCGTGAAACGAATATAACGGGCACGTACAGGTTTGTCCAGCATTACACGCTGTTCCAGTTTGCCTTTACCAAAGGTTCCCTTCGTAACTTCAGTCCATGCCTTGCCATCCATACTTGTATGCAAGCTATAGTCCTTAATATTACCGTTGCTTCCACCATCCTGACGAGGCAGATAAACAAAGCCCTTGATAGTCTTCACTTCACCTGCATCGAAGTCCACCCAGTGGGGATACTTGGCCACGGTCACGGAATACATCGTATGCCACGTCGTACTCGGATTACCATCTACCAGGTGAGCAGCAGCTCCTTCGCCAGTCTCTTCACTCGATGCATACACTACAGTCATCGGAACACTTTCCTGTTTTTCAAACTTCATCGTTACGGATACAGCTTTATTATCTTTATAACGAGCTGTTACTACACCACCCTCGCGCAGGTTAAAGGGTTCAATATAGAGATATTCCTTCTTCTTGCCGTTCAGGGTATAAAGAATCTCTGCATTCTTCTTTTGAGTGCTGATAGTCACTTCTCCATTACGACTACGCGAGATAGACAATGGCATTTCACCGGATGTCGAAACACAAGCTGTCTTAGTAAAATCAGCCTGACGCACAGGGCGAATGATGAAGCTCATGTTGTGGTCACCGGCCTTCATGCGGTCGGGTTCCAACGGGCCGCCCTGTCCACAGCTATTACCACCTAAGCCGGTCACACCCAAGTCGATATGCAGGTGAGTACCCGTAGACTTAGGCAATTGGTATGGATGGGGAGCCAATGTCATCTCCAAAGCCGACCAGGGCAGAGCGGAAGCCGACATGCGGGTACCTGCCACAAACTCCACGCCATCACCCTTGGCATCAGTCAGGGCACACCAGCGGACGTCCTCACGGTTGCCCATGCTTTGCGGTTTGGGGAAGTTTACGAAAAGGTCTTTCACCAGACTCTGATGCTGCTCGATGAACGAACCCGTCAGACGATCATTATAGTTGTTCCACGGACCACGGCCGTACCACGTATATTGCTGAAGTTCGGCGGGGAGTTCCATCACATAACCCAAACGGGCCAGCACCAGCGACGGGTCGTTCGACGTGATGCTCGACTGGAGCTCTACCGAACCGTCGGGATAGACGGTCCATATCTGATTGGTAACAAACTTGAAGTCGTTCGGACCGAAGGGACGGTCAGTCAGTTCCTTTATGGAGTTACGGCCGGAGTTACCTCCTTCGAGTACAGCAGCGTTCGGTGCCTGCGACTCGACGGTGTACATCAGCTGAACCGTATTGTCACCCTTTTGCTTGGCATTAACCCACGCATAGTTCAAGACTTTATGCTTCAGGTTGTGCAAGCCTTTCTCGAACCAGCGGTCGCGGGCCCAGTTGTCGTTGTCCACCGGGGCGCGAAGGGCATCAAGCTTCGGTCCCTTGCCGTCAAGGATGACCTTGCGACCGTTGTATTCCATACTATAGATGGTACCTTCGCGATTATCAAACTTCAGCGTGAAGCCGTTGCCCGATACAGTGGTGAAGTCTTCAGCTTCCTCTACCGACGGACGTTCCATCGAAGCCATCACAGAGGCTAGAGCAGGCTTCTCACCGGCAGCCTTCACGGGCAGCTGTTCTTCCATCTGTACGAAACCCTTCTTGGCCCAAGGCATATCCTGAGCCAGCAGGAACTGTACCTTCACGAAGTATTCGCTTTCGGGAGCCAGTTTGTTGTAGTCGTAAGGCAGGGTGTAAGCCACCTTCTCGCGCGGGCCAAGGATGCTGCGCGGCCCCTTGAAGGCAGTGCTTTCCTCAATCTTCTTTCCATCCTTCCACAACGACCATACCATATAGACATCGGTCAGCGGTTCGAAGTAACGCTTGTTGAAGACTTCAATCTGTCCCTTCGTCATGTCCACTGCCTTGACGCCCACGTTCTGATAAACCTTCTTCACTTCGTAGTACTGAGGTTTGGGCTGATGCCCAGGGAAGAGGATACCGTTCATGCAGAACATACCGCTGTTGGGCTTATCGCCGAAGTCGCCTCCGTAGGCCAGGTGGCGGTCGCCCGTCTTCGGGTCGTAGTTGTAGAGTGCCTGATCCACCCAGTCCCAGATGGCGGCTCCGCAGAAGAAGTTGGTCGACTCGATAGCTTCCCAGTAGTCGATGAGGTTACCCACGGCGTTACCCATCGAGTGAGCGTATTCCGATACGTGGAAGGGGTACTTGATGTCGTACTTGCCTGTCACGGCACCACGCATCCACGCGATGGACGGATACTGGTTGGAACCCATGTCCACAATGTCGTTGTTGCGCTCGTACTGCACGGGGCGCGAAGGGTCGAACTGATGGAGGGCGTTATAGGCCGTCACAAAGTTCTTGCCCGGTCCGGCCTCGTTGCCCAGTGACCAGATGACTACCGACGGATGGTTGACGTGTGCATGTGCCAGCTCCATGACGCGGGCCACGTGGGCCGCCTCAAACTCGGGCACGTGCGACAGGGATGCTTCACCATAATAATATTCGTGACTTTCGATGTTGGCCTCATCCTCCAGATAGATGCCATACTTGTCGCAGAGGTAGTACCAGTGCGGATCGTTGGAATAGTGCGAATTGCGCACATGATTGATGTTGCCACGCTTCATCAGCATGATTTCCTCTTCCATCTGCTTCACCGTGATAGCGTTGCCTGTAGCCGGATTGATTTCCTGACGGTTGACACCTTTCAGCTTCACCGTCTTGCCGTTCACGTAGTAGTAGCGTCCAGCCAGTCCGAACTCGTCTTCGCTGGCAGGCGTATCCTTGATTTCGACTTTGCAGAAGCCCAGAGCGGTAGAGAACGTCTCTACAACACGGCCTTTCTTATCCTTCAACTGACCCACCAGTACATAACGATAGGGCGCCTCGGCCGACCACTTGCGCGGACTGGGTACGGCTATCTCTGTCTTCGAACAGAGCTTGCCACCCTTCTCCATTTCGTCCAATTTATACGTGCCGCCTACGCCTTCCACCAACTCATTGTCATCCGAATAAAGCTTGTTGGCGTAGAGCGAATAGGCCAGTGTATATCCTTTTACCGTCTTCTTGCTCAGGTTACGGAGGTCGGCCTCAACACGAAGGGTACCGTCTTCATAGTTGGCATCCAGGTCGGGGAAGACGCGAAGGTCGCACACCTGTACCTGCGACGTCGATGTCAGCGACACAGTACGGAAAATACCCGGCAGACGGAACATATCCTGCGCCTCGAGGAAAGAACCGTCCGAATTACGATAGACCTCGACGGCCACCATGTTGTCACCCTTCTCGTTCAGATAAGGCGTGATGTCGAACGAAGCCGTATTGCGCGAATTCTTCGAGAACCCCACGTAATGCCCGTTGATCCAAAGGTAGAAGAAAGACGAAACACCGTCAAAGTTGATGTACACCTCGCGTCCTTCCCAACCGACAGGGATGGTGAACGAACGACGGTAGGAACCTACCTCGTTGCGGTGCTTGTAGGTCACCCAGTCGGTAGGCGGCGTACGCATCACGCCCCCCTTCCAGTCACCCACGGCCACCTTATGCTGAAAGATGACCGGTTGATTGGCATAGATGGGCACTCCGTACTTCAGGCTACCGTCCTTCTGGATACCCACCACATTCCATTGCATCGGCACGGTCACATCGTCCCATCCCGTTACATCAAATTCGGGTTTATAAAAATCAATTGGACGTTCCTCGGGGTTACCCACCCAATGGAACTTCCAGTCACCATTCAACGACTGATAATAACTGCTGTGCTCGGGCAGGACACGCCGTGCACTTTCCACGTCGGCAAACGTAAAGAACCACGCCCGCGGCTGTTCCTTGTTCAGCGCCAACTCCTCGGGAGCTTCCCACTCCTTGCCTGTCGGTGCCTCGGCCTGACCATAGGCGAAACCCTTCAAAGCTGTTGTCTGAGCGAAACAGCCCAACGTTCCCAACAAGAGAATGATAGATAATAAGGTTTTCATAACGAAATAATAGTATTACAAGATTTTACAGGAAACAAAAATACAACTTTTTTCCTTACGAACGGTCATACTCTTCTACAAAACGAACTCTTATTCATTTTTTCTATGTTTTATCCTTTCTTTTTACTACCTTAGCCGACAATTTATTAATTGGTAAGTTCTGATACAGGGGAAAACAATGAGATTGATATCAAAAAATAGCTCTAAAGCAAACGGTAACTTCCTGGAAGTATTGGAACTTTCCTACAAAACACATTACAACCTGCTCTTCAACTATGGTCTCAAATTTATCAACGACCCAGCACTGATAGAAGACCTCATCCAAGATATTTTCGTCAAACTCTGCAAACGTGGCAATGCTGATGATATCAACGACCTAAAAGTATACCTGTTGCGTGCCCTTCGGAATGCGATCTACGACCATTATGCCACTCTCCATGACAGTCTGCATATCGACGATATCGAGTTTTCTCTTTCAGACGACGAAGATTCCTTCCGTCATTTCTTCAGCCGTGACGATGAGGAAATCCACCAGTACCATTCTTTGTTGAAGGCTATCCATAACCTGCCTCCCCAACAGAAGCAAATTCTTTATCTTTTCTATATCAAAGAATTGTCCCACAAAGAGATCGGTGAGATTTTAGACATTACACCTCAGGCCTCTATGAATTCAGTATCGAAAGCATTACGAAAATTAAGGGAAATACTATTATAAAACCATGGACTGCCCACCAATCGATTTTTATGATCGGGGGCAGTCCGTTCCTGATGCAATCTTTACCTTGACAACAGCCCTATTCCAAAAGAGAAGCTGATGGTAAAGTCAAAATACGTTTTAAGAGATTGATTAAAGGTCAGTGAATGTGTGCGAGAGCTCACAAATTCAGACTGTACTATAACTATTCAAAGGCAGAAACCATTGGCCTTCCAATCCAAACTTGAGGCTGTTCCAAAGCTAAAATATAGCTTATTGTAGATGCAATATCAAACTGCATCATACTTTCCTGTAATTCATAATTTGATTTTACATGCGATCCACACATAATAAAAGGAGTTTCCATTTCCTGCATGGTACGCCCGCCATGATTATATTTTATACCACCATGATCCGCAGTCACTATTACGATGGATTCATCCCATATACCAGCCTCTTTGATAGCTGTCACAATCTCACCGACATATTTATCCAGCTCTTCCAATTTAGCATAATAACTGGGTGTATCATGTCCCGCCACATGCCCGACATGGTCAAGGGCATCATATACAATATTTACCAATGTCGGCTTCCTGTTTTTTATATAATCAACAGCATAACGGACTGTAGCCGTACTGTCTTCCTTCACTTCAAATACATGTTTATCATAATTCAAAGCTAAAGTATCAACCAGATATCGAATACCATCCCATTCACAAATATTTCCAATTTCAGCCTGTGGATCCGCTTTCCTCAAAACCGAAAAAACAGTAGGAAAAATATTATCCTCATTAAGGACACGTGACGGCAAGTCGGGAACTTGTGACCCCCATTCGCAGTACCCATGCAGTTCCGGCCCTGCTCCCATATACATGGAGGCCCAATTAGGAGCACTAGATGACGGTAATACAGATCTCTTTTTCAATGTATAAGTCCCATTATCCATTAAAAAACGAATATTAGGTATTTTAGCCTTTTCCATACTATATGCTCCCCAGCCATCTATACCAATAAGAATAACATGTTTTGCTTTAGGTTCAAGCAATTTCTTTTCCGTTGATTGACAAGCACATAAGAATATGCATACAAATATTCCACAAAAGATAACTATTGAATTTTTCATCATTCCTTTTTCATTAAAGCCTAATAATATTGGATAACCTATATTTATTTCCAAACGGGATCACTCTTTTTAATAAAACTGTTTGGATAAGTAACCTTATTAATAATCTGCCCATTGGCTAATCTGATCCATGTATCGAATGTTTCTCCATTTTGATTCAATTCGATAATCCTTGCTCCATTGGGTAAATGATTATATACGGTATTACCACCTGTATAACGACCATAAGCCAAGAGAATTCCTTTCCAATAAACAGCATAATCATTATCGTGGTCATGACCGACAAAAACAGCTTTTACATCCCCCATCTCTTTCATAGCGGCAAACATTCCTGAATTGATTTGAGGAGAACATACCGTTTCCATCCGTGTGCCCACCATTACTGAATTTTCATTCATTACAGCTTCGTGAAATTCAGGTAGAGCAATATGAAAAAAAGCATAAGCCGGCAAAGATTGTCCCCCATTTTCGTTACACAAATCCTTACTTTTCTGCCTATACCATTGAATCTGATCAAAATGGATAAAATCATAACCGCCTATCCCCTTTGTTTGTGAATAAGAGTGAGAATCTAAACAATATAATACAGCTGAATTCTTTTGTCCATCCGAGGACTTAATGGGAAGGACATAATTTGTATACCCCGAAATTCCTTGCTCACATCTTGTCATATTATAAGGATATGATTCAATAATCTCCATCAATTGCTCTTTAGTCAGTCCTTGTTCATCATCATGATTACCAAACACAACGCCAAAAGGAACCTTATATAATGAAATCAAATCAAGTACAGTACGGTAACTTTCTTCAGCCGGTTCTCCATATATAACATCTCCAGTCAATATCACAAAATCAGGATTCTCCGCTTCCATTACTTCTTTGATCCTCTCTATCGTGACCTCCGATCGCTTGTCTTGATAAATATAATGTGTATCAGTAAACTGAACTATCTTAAACTTACCATTGGCATTAAACTGCAACATTTGTGCAATAGCAACAACAGAAAAACTTATTAAAAAAAAGATTGAGAATATTCTTTTCATTTTTAGCACAAATAAGAGACACTCTTAGAATTATATAGAATAAGGAGCAGAGTAAAAATAGATCAAGTTTCTGCTCACTTATCCTATATAACCCCTAATTAAAACAATATAAATCCATTAATCCGTTAAAATCCACATCAGCTCATTAAAATCATCACTTCCTCCATATTGACGATCAATAGCTTCCTGCACATTTTGCCTATTGTAATCCAATTCATCTTGAGGATACATCCACCGTACTGGAAATTTATCTGGATCTGTATTCAGATTTGATTCCGGATTCAACGGTAGAACAGGATAACCCGTACGACGATTGTCATAGAAGCAATCATTATCTGGATGTTGTAAATAAGAAGCCAAATACTTTTGCAACAGAATCATCTCCAGATCATGATTAAAATTACCATTTAATTGAATTGCTTCTCCATCCAAATACTGATCAATATATTCTGGAGTAATAGGATAACCATGATGATAGATCACATCATCTGGAGTATATTGTGCAATAAACTCCATACTAGCTCGAATACCAGCTTTATAATATTCTTCAGCTTTATTTTTATCAATCCAGCCTCTCAATGCCCCTTCGGCTAAAATAAAATTCTGTTGCATATAACTAATACGTGCAATAGGTTCACCTTCGGGACGGAGATACCGTTGATTGAGTCCACTAAATTTACCCTCGCCATGCAGTGCATTATTTGTACTCTGCAAGGCGGAAGGATCAATTCCCATATAAGCATCCCAATCCGCTTCCGTTTTACCATTATTCAACTGATAATCTGCTGGATTTGTATAGTAAAACATGCGATAATCCTTGAATTCCTTCATTGGATCAATGATAGTGGAGCTAATCATGAGATATTGAGCATGATTATTTTGGTACAATGGATAAAGTTGTCCCGCTGTATTACTATAAACCAATTGAAAATTATCATCATTAGAGGTAAGCAAATCAGAAGAAACTGCAATTTCTGCAAAACGTTGTTTAATGTTCAAATCTTGATCATTCTCTTTCTTGGACAAGTTAATCAAAACTTTTAGTTCAAATGATGTTACAGTTTTTTTCCATAACTGAGGATCTCCATTTAAGATTGGATCTCCATCAAAATAGTCTCCATGAGAAAAAAGAGAACGAGCTTCCTCCAAATCGTTCAATATTTGAAGCATTACATCTTTCTGAGTATCATACTTAGGAGTGATATTTCCTTCTTCTCCCTTATTGGAATCGCTATACGGAATATCTCCAACCTGCATACTTAAATGAAACAAGTTATACGCTTTGACAAATTTAGCTAATCCTTTATAAGAATTCTGTACAGGTTCAGAAGAAGTTTCAGCTTCCAGTAACATCTTTTGGCAATTTGTGATATTTGTATAGGTACTGAAACTTACACGTCCCAAACGATTATATTGTTCATTTTGCTGACTTCCTTCCGACCATGCAATCTGCTTATTCAGCATATTGTCGAACAAAGAATATTTAGCTCCTCCCAATTGTGTAATATTTAAAAGCATATCTGTTGCTAACATGGCAGGAGTAACCTTATTCGTAACATTGTGGTTTGTATTGTAATCATCAAACTTAGCTGTACATGAAAACATACATCCAACAATAGTCAATCCCCATATAATATTTTTCGAATTCATATTTTTCCGTTTTTATATTAAAAATCAATCTTCACATTGAATCCCAAGAAACGCTGAGAAGGTGAATTTAAATCATCGCCATCGACATCCGGATCTGCATATTTAAATTCTTTTGCCCAAAGCAATAAATTCTGTCCGATAAATGAAACTGAAGCCCCCTTGATATGCAACCAGTCACAAGCCGATTTGGGAACTCCATAAGTCAGTGACAGTTCACGAATCTTTAAGAAAGTCATAGAACGATAATTTTGGAAAACGCCATTGCCACACCACGGCTGATAAGTTTGAATAAAACTTTGATAAGAGACAGGAACATCGTTCGGAGCAAATACACGGGTATCACTTATAATATTACCATCCGTATCATATTTTACTTCACCAGAAACAATCTTCACACCTGGAGCAACAAAAGTGATGTTTCCATTAACCACTTCCTCATATCGCTCAGGAGTATCACTGTCGGGATGTGAACCAGAATTCCACATAGCTTGCTCTGTTTTATTATATCGAGTTCCGCCTACGCGTCCGTCAAATGATATACTCATACTCCAGTTCTTGTAACTCAAAGTACTATTCACACCCCATATCCAATCTGGATACTCATACCCCAAGAATGATTTATAATCACTGGTTTTAGGTAATCCATTGTACAAAATAATATTGCCATCCGGATCTCTTTCCCAATCATATCCAGCCAACCAGTCCCAACGCAAGCCTGGTTGTACCCATTCATTCTGAGTGGAATATACATCATCAATTTGTTTATAAAACCAACGGTCACGAGCCCAATTAAGATTAACAGTCCAATGCCAGTCTTTCGTCTGAATAATATCAGCTCCAACCGATACTTCTACACCTTTACGTTCCCACTGCTCATCATAATTCAACAACGTATTTGAAAAACCTGAAGCGCTACTGATTGTTGCCTCACGGGTCAAATTATATTGCAACTTATTATAATAAGCTACATCAAAACGAATGCGATTATCCCAAACATTGAAAGCTGTTCCTATTTCATACGAACGTGCCGTCAAAGGTTTCAGTACATTACTACGCATCATTGTAGGATAAGTAGCTGAATTTAACTTATTCCATACATTTGTTGAAACTTCATACGCCTGCTGAATACCAAAAACTGCAAGATCAGATTTTGTTATTGTCCACGATCCTCTTAATTTCCAGAAAGTAAACGGTTTCGGCAGTTTTATAAACTCAGACATGATTAAACTTCCAGACACAGAAGGATAAAAATAGGAGCGAGTTTCAGCCGGTAATGTAGAAGACCAATCATTTCTTCCTGTAACATCAACAAATAACAGACTCCGCCATGATGCAGACAATTTTGCATATACAGAATTCAATTGCTTACTTGAATAAGAACTGGAAGCACTAACTGGGTCTCGAGAAGCCTGAAGAGAATAAAAGCCAGGTACTGACAAACCGTTACTCGTACTAGCAGTCACTCCATCATCAAAATAATAATAAGTACTAGCACCTAAAATGCCATCCACCGTAAAATCTCCAAATTTATGATTAGCAGCTAAAATCACATCACTATTTAAACTGAAACCTGTATTCTTACTTACTGAGTAAGCGCCATTTTTGTCACCTACATTATAAGTGCCTATAGGATTTTTTGATTCGTAGCGATCCGCATAAAAATCAACACCCGTACGTGTAGACAAATTCAACCAAGGAAAGAAATCATATTTAGCATAAACATACGTATTCAGTTTATCATAATCATTCTGTCTTGTACACTCATAGGCCAACATATAAGGATTATCATAAAATGCAGTATAACGCCAATTCTGCTGTTCATGTTCCTTACCCTGCACCCAATAATTACGATAGTCTCTTATATCATAATCAGCTCCAGTCCAAACGATAAGATTATAAATATAACCGCCTCCACCATAACCGGCACCACGGTCATTTGAGTAAAAACGTTTATTCCAGATAGCACCAGCTTCAACAGACAAATTCCCTATTGTTGCATTACCTGATAAGGTATATATAATTTTTTGCATCTGTTGATTCGGATATTGTCCCTTATTGTAAACATGATTTAAAGAAGTTCGAAAACCTCCATTTTTACCTTTCCATGCAATGCTGATATTGTTATTGGTAGAAAAGCCTTGCTCCAGGAAGTTTCGGAAATTATCTTTGCCTTTTGAAACCAACGGCTGCTCTTCCCACTGATAAGTAAACGGATTATATTGCACTGCAGTACGTCCAATATCCAGTTTGTCACCCCACACATAGTCCTTAGAATCATATTTTCCTCCAGTTCCCGAACTATAACTATGCTGGGCTTCAGGAATGGCCAAATAACCGGCATTGAACATAGTACTACTATTAATCGAGATATCAAGTCCTTCCTTATTGGCCTTCTTTGTTGTGATCATTATAACGCCATTACCTCCTCGTGCACCATAAAGAGCAGAAGCTGTAGCTCCTTTTAAGACATCTAATGACTCAATATCATCAGAATTTATATCACGCATATTAATGTTACCATAAGGAACACCATCGATAACAATCAGCGGAGATTCTCCACGTATTTCTATGGTAGGAGCAGAATTAAACTCAGTACTGTTCTTAACATTCAAACCTGCAACCTTACCTGTCAATGCAGTACCTACATCCACAGCTTTCACTGTAGACAAGGCATCCCCTTTTACTTTTTGTACCGCATATCCTAAAGCTTTTTCTTCACGTTTAATACCCAAGGCAGTAACGACAACCTCACCTAACATTTCGGTATCCTCAGTCAGCACAACACGGAAATCATTTTTTAGACCAACTGTTATTTCTTGAGTTGTAAAACCAATATAAGAAATTTGTAAAACACTACCTTTGGAAACTCCTTTCAAATGGAACTGCCCATCGACATCCGTAGTTACTCCAATAGAAGTGCCCTTTACTATTACATTTGCACCAATAATAGGCTCCCCATTTTTATCGGTTACAACACCGTTTATATCCCTTCCTTGATTCTGCTCCACCTGCCTGGTTTCTGCCACAGGAGCTTCTTTCCGTTCCTTCACTAGAATCTGCTTCCCGTCGATCTCATAGACCAGTCCGGTATGCTCCAATACTTCGTCCAAAATCTGTTTGACATTCTTATCTTCGACATCCACATTGACCTTCTTCGACAAGTTTTTATTGGAAGCATAGAGAAAGACATATTCACTGTTTTTCTCGATGTAACGGAACACATCTTTGACAGTGACGTCGCGCAGTTCGAATGAAAAGTTCTTGTTATATTGTTCCGCAGCAGGAAGTGCTAGCGGGAAAAGCAATGCAAAAAATACTAACATTGCTGAAATCAGTTGTTTTCTTACAAAAAAATCCATATTTTTGCATGATTGATTAGATACTTACAGCTAAGTATCACACTCTAAGGGCTCGGGCAATGGGGGTTGTCCGGGCTTTTTTATGGAGTGAGACTCTGCCATAAGGGTTAATAAAAAGTTTTTGTATAAGATTAAATAGACAGAACCAAACCTTGGGTTTCTCCTGTCAGATGTGTGCATTTCATATTTCCTTTCTCATAGGCAGTCCGTGTTTTTTTAAAGATTAGTATTCTGTGTCATAAACAAATGGTAACCATCGGTCGTCTGGCGAATGCCGATGGGATGTATTTTAGCAATTCGTTCGAGCACCTTGGGAAGGGGAACGCTCATATCAATAGTGCCCTGTAGCGACAAGTCTTTGACAGAAGGATCACAAGTCAGGTCGCAACCGTAATAGAACGACAGGCGCTGAAGAATGCTTTCCATGCTGCGTCCCTGCAAAGGGAAATATCCTTGTGTCCAAGCTGTATATTCAGAAGCATCGACCTGACGTTTGGAACGGGCCACACCGTCGGTCAGGCGAAGAAGTTCATTGGGTTTCACGGCCGTTTCACGCTCGGCATGGTCGGTCACGATGATGGAGCCACGCACCAGCACCACTTCCGACTCGCTCATCGACTTATAGGCATTCACGTTGAAGGCTGTACCCGTCACACGGATATCGAAGCCGGGAGTTTTGACAATAAACGGCTGCTCTGTATTCTTCTTGACGTCGATGTAGATTTCACCGTCCACATAGATTTCACGGGTCTTGCCTGCAAATACGCTTGGATAGACCACTTTCGTACCGGCATTGACATACAACGAAGTTCCATCGGCCAGCAATAGCTGGGACGACTTGCCTTTAGGCACAATCAGCTGGTTGTATTCCAACTTCTGTGGAGCCTCTTCCACCTGGCGCTGGTTCACCGAAACCTTACCTTTCTCCGAATAGGCAATGCGGGCATCCTTACCGGCCTCGATACGCTGTTCGGCATGAGTGATAAGCAGCACCTGTCTGGCCGTATCGATGGAACACTGGTCGAGCTGGGCAATAGCCTGTTCCAAAGAATGGGACTGACGGTCCATATAGAGTTTTCCACCCCAAAGCACACCCGCCAACAAAGCAGCCGCACAAGCCACTTCGGCATACAGACGCCACACCTTACTCCGGCGGGGAGCGGATTCACGCTGCAAGCGGCGAGCCAGATCATTCCAGCGTCGGTCAATCTCTTCCTCGGGCACTTCCTTTTCCCGAGACTTGAAGTAGGATACCAACGGATGGCGCCGTGCTTCTTCTATGGGGTCTTGATTCTGCATAATTTCAGATTTCGTTCTGTTATAAAGACGGACAGGAGAGAAAAACCTAATCCTATTTTTGAAGATTTCTTTGAGAAAAATCGCAAAATACTGAAAACCAGCCACAAGGAATCATCCAAATAGACAATTTCAACAAGGGTGTGACACCTTGTCACGCCAAAAACAAACTTTTATTATATAGATAACAAATTCACTACTCAACTGTTAATGTTAAATTAGAATTAACAGTCACTCTCGCTCGCGCGCGCGTGGATTTTATAAATATAGGGTGTCAAGGTGTCACAGAAAAATATCCTTCACAGGTGTGAAGGATTATCTTTCACAATTATCTACTGTAAAACAGCAACTTATACTCTCGTGAAAGCATGAAACTAATTTGAAAGAAAGCACAAAAACTCTGTACTCCCTTCACCCATTCATGAAATTCCTTTAAGAAAACGATGTTTTCTCCCATAAAAAGCAATGCTTTACACACGAGAAAACGATGTTTTACCGAAAACGATTGGCAGAAAAGAAAATGCCAAAGCCTACTTTACGACGCTAACTATGGACTTGAGCGGGCTAACTATGAACTTGAGGAGCGTAAAGAGGAATATTATTAAGCCTTCAAGTGCTTGCAGGTATTTGCTTATTTCTGTACATTTGTAGTAATGAAAAATAATTCTGCCATGAAACAATTCATAAACACCTTGTTTCTATTGATCTTTCTTACCTTTTGCTCCCATCCGTCCAAGGCTCAAGAACAAAGGGATGCAGCCACAATAGACTCGCTACTCAAAGTAGTCTTGCACAACGACCAGAAAGTGAGACACGATTACAATCAAAGCCATGACCCGAAAGAAAAGGAGGCCTATTTGCACCAATGGGACAGAACCGACTCCATCAACCAGTCGATAGTCCTGCCCATCGTCGACTCCATCATCAACGGCCGGCTTGAAGGCCTGTCGGACAGCAGCTGGAGAGCCTGTTTCATGGTGCTGCAACATGCCGATTCGCAAACCCAATTCAAATACCTGCCGTTCGTAACCGAATACTACCGCAAGGGCCATATCCTGAACTACGAATACCTGATTTATGTGGACAGAATCCACGCCAACCAACGAAAGGCACAACCCTTTGGCAGCCAAAGCGCCGAGTTCCCCAACGGGAAACGCATTTTTCTCCCCATGCTTCCCAAAGCCAAGCGTGACTCCTTGCTACAGACACTCGGCATCGCTCCCAAGAGCGTACAAATCAGAAACGGGAAATTCACATTTACCTCCACCATAACAGACGCATCCCTCTCCGCCCTCTCCGCTTTCCAAAGCCAACCTACCGACACTTGTACAACCCGCCAAGAGGTCAGCTGGCTCGAACTGGAGGACAATGAAAGAGGCTTCATCCTGATGGTCAAATCCAACCCTTCCCGCCCCGAAACGGGAAACATAAAAATCTATGCCAACCGGCAATACAGAGGAACGACGGACAAGGACGGTCTCCTCATGTTCAAAACCGACAAAAAGGAAGACATCCAGTCCCTGCGTCTGGTTTCTTCCGACGGAAAGGAATGGACACATACGCTGAAGCCCCTCTCCCAAGAACAAGACTATATCATAGAAGGTATCTGACAGAAACAATAAAAAAGGGAGCGCACCCAAACGATGCGCTCCCCTGCTGAAAACTATATCAAATAAGCACTACGGCTTACATACGTTCGGGAACTTCGATGCCCAGCAGGCTCATGCCCAGACGGACTACCTTGCCCACCTCGCGCGACAGGGCGAGACGGAACACCTTGACGTCGGCATTCTCCTCGCGCAGGATGCTGAAGTCGTGGTAGAACTGATTGTACTCCTTCACCAGGTCGTAGCAGTAGTTAGCAATGCCTGAAGGACTGTAGTCCTCGCCTGCCTGCTTCACCACGCCGGCAAAGTCGGCCAGCATCTGAATCAAACCTTCTTCCTTCGTACTCAGTTCAATGCCCGAATGAAGCTGTTCGGGGATAACGATGCCTGCTTCGGCCGCCTTGCGCAGGACGGACTGGATGCGGGCGTAAGTATATTGGATGAAAGGGCCGGTATTGCCGTTGAAGTCGATGGATTCCTTGGGGTTGAACGTCATGTTCTTGCGGGCATCCACCTTCAGAATGAAATACTTCAGCGCACCCAAACCTACGATGCGGGCGATGTCGTCGGCCTCGGCCTGCGTCAGACCGTCCAGCTTGCCCAGCTCACCACTGGTTTCCTTGGCGGTGTTGATCATCTCCTCCATCAGATCGTCGGCATCGACTACCGTACCCTCGCGGCTCTTCATCTTGCCTTCGGGCAGTTCCACCATACCATAGGAGAAGTGTACCAAGCTCTTGCCCCACTCAAAGCCCAGACGGTCGAGGAGGATGGACAGCACCTGGAAGTGGTAGTTCTGTTCGTTGCCCACCACGTAGATCATCTTGTCAATGGGATAGTCGGAGAAACGCTGTTCAGCCGTACCGATGTCCTGCGTCATGTAAACAGACGTACCGTCGGCACGAAGCAGCAGCTTGTGGTCGAGGCCTTCGCCAGTGAGGTCGGCCCACACGGAACCGTCTTCCTTACGGTAGAAGAGACCTTTCTCCAGTCCTTCGAGCACTTTCTTCTTGCCTTCCAAGTATGTGTTCGATTCGTAGTATATCTTGTCGAAGCTGACACCCATCATCTTGTAAGTCTCGTCGAAGCCGGCATATACCCAGTCGTTCATCTTCTGCCACAGGGCACGTACCTCAGGGTCACCAGCCTCCCACTTCACGAGCATCTCGCGAGCTTCCTTCATCAGAGGCGATTCGGCTTCTGCCTTAGCCTTGGCTTCTTCCTCGTTCATGCCTTCGGCCTGATACTTGGCCATCAACTCCTTCACTTCAGCCTTGAAGTGTTTGTCGAAAGCTACGTAGTAGTCGCCGATGAGGTGGTCGCCCTTCTTGCCACTCGACTCGGGCGTCTCACCGTTGCCATACTTCAGCCAAGCCAGCATGGACTTGCAGATGTGAATACCGCGGTCGTTCACGATGTTGGTCTTCACCACACGGTTGCCATTGGCGGCGATGATGTTGGCCAAGGCGTTACCCAACAGGTTGTTGCGCACGTGCCCCAAGTGGAGAGGCTTGTTGGTGTTGGGCGACGAATACTCGATCATCACCAGCGGCGACTGATCTGTAGCTTCAGTCAATCCGTAGTGCGGATCAGCCTGAATGCCGTTAAGCAGCTCGATCCATGCCGAAGAAGCAATGGTAAGATTCAGGAAGCCCTTGATGACGTTGAACTTGGCTACGAGTGAAGGCTCGTTTGCCAGCAGATATTCACCGATTTCCTGCGCCGTCTGCTCGGGTCCCTTCTTCGACATGCGGAGGAAGGGGAACACAACCAGCGTCAGATGTCCTTCAAATTCTTTCTTGGTTTTCTGCAACTGCACCTGTGCGGCAGGCACATCCTGCCCATAGAGTGCTTTCAGTCCGCTGATGACGGACGCTACCAGTTTCTGTTGTATATCCATAGTTTCTAATTATTTCCTGCTGCAAAGATAGTGCAAACCGAGAGAAGCGCAAAGCGGAAAACGAAGTTTTCAAGCTTTCCCATATAAGCGCACCCTAACCCTCAAACAAGAATGGGTCACAAGCCCTCCACAGAAAAACCCATGAACAAGCCAGCAACCCATATTTCCCTAAAAAACGATACGATCCAATAAATACCTTTATCAGTCGAACGATAAATCCGAACCTGCCTTAAATTTGACAACTTTCTTCGCCGGAATCTCAATCATCTGCTTCGTAGCCGGATTAACTCCTGTACGAGCCGCCCTCTCAGTCACCGAAAAAGTCCCAAATCCCACCAAAGTCACCTTATCGCCCTTCTTCAACGCACCGGCCACTGCCTCCATAAATGCATTCAAAGCCTTTGCAGCATCCGCCTTCGCCATTCCACCACTGGCAGCCATGGCAGCAATCAAATCAGTCTTATTCATAACCTTAGTTCTTTTGAAATGTATATTGTTTAACAAGAAAAGTATTCCGAGCCAGTCCCCACAAAAATATAGCAAATATTCTGAATATCAAATAAAAAGAGAAGAAAAAAGAGCCCAAAAACTGAAAAAGAATCAACAAGATACACTTTTCCTGTTGCATAACAGAATTTATTCGTATTTTTGCAGTCTTGATAAATCAAAAGGATTCTATATGAACAACATTCCGACAGTTACCAAAAATCTGCTGATTATTAATGTACTGATGTTTCTTGGTACGCTTGTAGCCGAAGGCTATGGAATAGATCTTGCCGATTACCTGGGACTGCATTTTGTACTATCCGACCGGTTCAATGTCGGCCAGCTCATCACCTACATGTTTATGCATGCCGGCTTCACACATGTTTTCTTCAATATGTTCGCCGTATGGATGTTCGGACGTATTCTGGAGCAGGTATGGGGTCCCAAGCGTTTTCTGGCCTACTACATGATCTGCGGTATTGGCGCCGGCCTGATACAGGAAGCCGTAACAGCCGTCCGCTACTTCACCATCGAATCGGGTATGAGCCCGGAAGCCATCCAAGCCGTTTTTGAACAGGGATCCAAAGCATTGCAATCGAACATGAATTTTGTAGATCCTGCGATGGCCAGCCTGAATCTGGTGCTAAACTCATCTACAGTAGGAGCTTCGGGCGCGGTATATGCCATCCTGCTGGGTTTTGGCATGCTGTTCCCCAATCAACCCATGTTCATCTTCCCCTTGCCCTTCCCCATCAAGGCCAAGTATTTCGTCATGGGCTACGCACTGATAGAACTCTACTCGGGACTGGCCAACAGTGCCGGCGACAATGTTGCCCATTTTGCCCACTTGGGTGGAATGATTTTCGGATTCCTTTTGATTATGTACTGGAGAAACAAAAACAGAGGAAATGGCTACTATTATAACTGATTTGAAAGAAAAGTTCCGTAGAGGTAACATCTGCCTGCGGTTGGTCTACATCAACGTTGCCGTCTTTGTTGTAGTCACGCTGGTCAGAATCCTGTTCCAATTGTTCAACCATTCATTAGGCAGCTGGATCAGCTGGTTGGAACTTCCAGCCTCGTTCAGTCGCTTCATCATGCAACCCTGGACGATCCTGACCTACATGTTCATGCATGCGGGACTACTGCATATTCTGTTCAACATGTTGTGGCTCTACTGGTTCGGAACCCTGTTCCTGCAATTCTTCTCCGCCAAACACCTGCGTGGCGTATATTTGCTGGGAGGTATCTGCGGAGGATTGCTCTATATGGTGTCTTACAATGTATTCCCCTATTTCCAATACATGATAGAAGGCTCTTTCCTACTGGGAGCATCGGCATCGGTATTGGCCATTGTTGCCGCTACCGCATATAGAGAACCTAACTATCCGATACAGCTCTTCCTGTTTGGAACCGTTCGGCTGAAATACCTGGCCCTGATTGTTATCGGTATGGACCTGCTTTTCATCACCTCCAGCAATGCAGGAGGACACATTTCCCACCTTGGTGGAGCATTAGCAGGTTTGTGGTTCGCAGCTTCCCTTAGCAAAGGAAAAGACATCACCGCATGGATCAACCGTTTGCTGGATAGCATAGAAGGCCTCTTCAGCCCCCGCCCTCGCAAACCGAAGATGAAAATAAACTATGGCGGAAACCGTCAGAAAGACTACGAATACAACGCACGAAAGAAAAGCCAGTCGGACGAAATAGACCGCATCCTGGAGAAGCTGAAGAAATCGGGATACGAAAGCCTGACTGCTGAAGAAAAGAAAAGCCTGTTCGATGCCAGCAAAAGATAAACAACGCACATGAAACTTCTCCGAAATGTTGCAGCACTCACAATCGGAGCCGTGAATGCCGCTTTCACAGCGGCATTTCTGCTCACGGCCTACAGTCCTTATATTCAACCTGTCGAGCACCCGTTGCGATCCTGCCTGGGCCTGGCTTTCCCTATTTTCCTGATAGCAAACATCTGTTTTTTGTTTTTCTGGCTAATCATACAACACTACAAGCTGGCTCTATTGCCGTTGGCAGGAATGCTGTTGGCATATCCGCAGATACGCACCTATATGCCCGTCAATTTCCATACCGACCACCTGCCGGAAGAAAGCCTGAAAATCCTTTCATACAATATCATGGGCTTTGACGGATGCACGAAAAAAAACGGGAAAAACCCGATACTCACCTATCTTCAAGAGAGCGGAGCTGACATTCTGTGCCTACAGGAATATGCCACTTCCAACTCCAAACAACATTTGACACAGAAAGATATCGACCACGCCCTGAAAGATTATCCCTACCACCGTATCGACAAATTGGGAAACTCGCAAGCTACCACGAACCGCATAGCCTGTTACTCAAAATACCCCATCCTATCCACTCGCAAACTGGATTACAAAAGCAACTACAACGGCTCGGTCGTCTATGAACTGAAAATAGGGAAAGACACACTGACCCTCATCAACAACCATCTGGAGTCGAATAAACTGACCAAAGAAGACAAAGTCGTCTACGAAGACATGCTGGCCTCTCCCCAACGCGATAAAGTGGAAAGCGGTGCGCGCCTGCTGCTGGGAAAGCTGGCCGAAGCCTCAGCCCTGCGCGCCCCACAAGCCGATGCTATAGCTCAGGCTGTCGAACAGTCGAAATATTCCACTGTCATCGTCTGCGGCGACTTCAACGACACGCCCATCTCGTACACCCACCGCGTGGCCAGTCAAGGGCTGAACGACGCTTTCACCCAATCGGGACAAGGACTGGGCATTTCGTACAATCAGAACAAGTTCTATTTTCGTATTGACCATATCCTGACCAGCAAAAACCTGCAAACCTATAACTGCACAGTGGACAAAAGCATCAAAGATTCTGACCACTATCCCATCTGGTGTTACTTCACTTTCAAAGAGAAATAACAGCGTCAAGGCTTCTGAGATTTAAAAAAATAAGGCCACGAAGTAATATATTGTGAAAAAAGAACTATATTTGCAGCCTTGTAAATGCGTAGAAATTAATCAATAAAGTAATCATAATAAACTAAAAGTAACATGCAAAACAAAGGATTTGTAAAGGCTTTTGCCATACTGCTGACCTTGGTATGCGTGTTCTACTTATCGTTCTCTTTTGTTACCCGCCACTACACAAACAAAGCACGGGAGATAGCAAACGGAGATCCGAGAGTGGAGCAAAGCTACTTGGACTCACTGGCCAATGAAAAGGTTTGGTTATGGAACTGGAGCCTGAAAGATTGTAGAGAGATGGAAATCAGTTTGGGTCTGGACCTGAAGGGTGGTATGAACGTCATCCTGGAAGTTTCTGTACCCGATGTCATCAAGGCACTGGCAGACAACAAGTCTGATGAGACATTCAACCAGGCACTGGCTACAGCTGCCCAGCAAGCTACTACCAGCCAAGATGACGTCATCACGCTTTTCATCAGAGAGTATCACCGTCTGGCTCCGGACGCTCCGCTCGCACAGCTGTTCGCTACCCAGCAACTGAAAGACAAAGTCAATCAGAAGTCGACTGACGCAGAAGTAGAAAAAGTACTGCGCGAAGAAGTAAAAGCCGCTGTAGACAATTCATATAATGTACTTCGTACCCGTATCGACCGCTTTGGTGTGGTTCAGCCCAACATCCAAAGTCTGGAAGACAAAATGGGACGTATCATGGTAGAACTTCCGGGTATCAAAGAGCCTGAACGTGTAAGAAAATTGTTACAAGGTTCTGCAAATCTGGAATTCTGGGAAACTTACAACGCCAACGAAATCGCTCCTTATATGCAGTCGGCCGATGCCAAGCTGCGCAGCCTGCTGGCCGCTAACGATACGACCAATACAGCCGCTGCCATCGACACAACTGCTGCCGTTGCCGCAACAAGCGCAACCGACAGTCTTGCAGCTGCTCTGAAAGGTGAAAGCACTGCCGCACAGGAAGCTGACCTGGCTCAGTACAAGAAAGACCACCCGCTGCTTGCCATTCTGCAAGTAAATCCCAATGTTGGTCCGATTGCAGCCTATGCGCTGGCTAAGGATACAGCTGAGGTGAACCGCTACCTGGCTATGCCCGAAATACAAGCCGAGTTCCCGAAAGATCTCCGCCTGAAATGGGGTGTATCAGCTGCTGCTTTCGATCCCAAGAAACAAACCTTCGAACTGTACGCCATCCGCTCGACAGAACGCAATGACCGCGCTCCTCTGGAAGGCGACGTGATTGTAGACGCCAAGGATGACTTCGACCAATATGGCAAGCCGTCTGTAAGTATGTCTATGAATACCGACGGTGCACGCCGCTGGGCACAGCTGACCAAGAAAGTGGCTGTTACGCAAGGTTGCATCGCCATCGTATTGGACGGTTACGTATATTCTGCTCCGACTGTATCGAATGAAATCACCGGCGGTAACTCACAAATCACCGGCCACTTCACTCCCGAAGAAGCCAAAGACTTGGCTAACGTGTTGAAGTCTGGTAAGATGCCCGCTCCGGCACACATCGTTCAAGAAGACATCGTAGGTCCGTCACTGGGTCAGGCTTCCATCAACGCCGGTATCATTTCGTTCATTGTGGCATTGGTGCTGCTGATGATTTATATGTGTACCATGTACGGTTTCATTCCGGGTATGGTTGCCAACGGCGCCCTCGTGCTGAACATGTTCTTCACACTGGGTATCCTTTCATCGTTTCAGGCCGCATTGACCATGTCTGGTATCGCCGGTATGGTGTTGTCACTGGGTATGGCTGTGGATGCCAACGTGTTGATCTATGAACGTACGAAAGAAGAGCTCCACGCAGGCAAGGGCGTGAAGAAAGCCTTGGCCGACGGTTATTCCAACGCCTTCTCGGCTATCTTCGACTCGAACTTGACTTCTATCCTGACGGGTATCATCCTGTTCAACTTCGGTACAGGTCCTATCCGCGGTTTCGCTACGACACTGATCATCGGTATCCTGATTTCGTTCTTTACCGCAGTATTTATGACCCGTCTGGTTTACGAATACTTCATGAACAAGGACAAGTGGCTGAACCTGAATTTCCACACCAGCGTTTCCAAGAACCTGATGCAGAATGTTCACTTCAACTTCATGGGACGCAACAAGACGTGGCTCACTACAACGGCTATCGTTATCGTGGTTTGCCTGGGCTTCCTCTTTACACGCGGCCTGAGCCAGAGCATTGACTTCACCGGTGGACGTAACTTCAAGGTACAGTTCGAAAAGCAGGTAGAGCCCGAACAGGTTCGTGAACTGATCTCCAGCCGCTTCGGCGACGCTAACGTGAGCGTCATTGCCATCGGTACGGATGGTAAGACGGTACGTATCAGCACCAACTACCGCATCGAAGAGGAAGGCAACAATGTTGACTCTGAAATCGAAGCTTATCTGTACGAAACGCTGAAGCCCTTGCTGACGCAGAACATCTCGCTGGAAACCTTCATCGACCGCGAGAACCACACGGGCGGTAGTATCATCAGCTCGCAGAAAGTAGGTCCGAGCATCGCTGATGACATTAAGGTATCGGCCATCTGGTCTATCGTGTTGGCTGTGATCGTTATCGGTCTGTACATCCTGCTCCGCTTCCGTAACATCGCCTACAGTATCGGTTCTGTAGCCGCTCTGTGTTGTGACACCATCGTCATTCTGGGTGCCTACTCCATGTTCTGGGGTATCCTGCCGTTCTCGCTGGAAATCGACCAGACGTTCATCGGTGCCATCCTGACAGCTATCGGTTACTCCATCAACGATAAGGTGGTAATCTTCGACCGTGTACGTGAGTTCTTCGGACTGTATCCGAAGCGTGGCAAGTACCAACTGTTCAACGACTCACTGAACACGACGCTGGCCCGTACCATCAACACCTCACTGAGTACGTTGATCGTGCTGCTGTGTATCTTCATCCTCGGTGGTGACTCCATCCGCAGCTTCGCTTTCGCCATGATTCTGGGTGTAGTATTCGGTACGCTGTCTTCACTGTTCGTCGCTTCTCCGATCGCATATTCGCTGATCAAAAAGAATGCTACCGAACCTGCTGAAGAAAACAAGAAATAAACCGTTTGTTTCCGACTATACATAGAAACGGGGACGCTCGAACTGAGCGTCCCCGTTTTTTTACGTCTTTTTGGCTGCTGAAATACCTCAGCGGGCTGGAAACTGCGGTAGCTACCCGACATATATCATCTAATTATAAATCAGTATTTTAATTAAAGAGCAAAGTGAAGCACGTGCCCTGCCCCACAACGGACTCCACCGTGATATTACCGCCATGGCGGTTCATGATTTGCTTACAAAGGCTCAGGCCGATACCCTGCCCGCCAGGCTTGGTAGTGAAGAAGGGCACAAACACTTTGTCTACCACGTCGGGCAGAATGCCATCGCCATTATCGCTGACGGTGATGCGGCACTGCCACGACTGGGCAGGCAGTACACGGACATCGATACAGGGCTCCGAGCGGCGTGTGCAGGCCTCGCGTGCGTTCTTCAACAGGTTGATGAGTACCTGCTCCACCTGCGTGCGGTCTATCTGGAGGGTGCGGTCGTCGGCGGGCAGATGGATGTGGATGTAATCTTCGGGAAAGAGCTTGCGCAGGTCCTGAAGCAGTTCGACAAGTGACACAGGACGGCGGACGGGGGCAGGCAAGCGAGTCAGCTTGCGGTAGTTTTCCACAAACTCCAGAAGCCCTTTGCTGCGGCGGTGGATGGTCTGCATGCCCTGGTGCATCAGGCTATAGCTACGCTCGTCTACTTCGCGCTCGCACAAAGTTTCGGACAGGGAGATAATGGGGGTCAACGAGTTCATGATTTCGTGCGTCAGCACACGGATCAGTTTCTGCCAAGCGGTCATTTCGTTGTGCTCCAGCACACGGGTGCGGAAGTTGCGCATGGCTTCGGACAATTCGCCCACCATCTGCTCCATCGAACGATTGCGATAGGGCGAACGGAAAGAGAGCATCATGTCGTCGAAACGCAGACTTTCGGCCAAGTGGCGCATCATGCGTATCTGCACCATCTGCATACGGTAGAGGTTGATGCCTACAGCCACAAGTACGAGAAACACCATCAGGGCACTGAACCACAACTCCCGGACAGCCAGCAGGTAGACACCCACAGCCAACAGGGCAATGGCGAGGATATGGAGAGCGACGATGAAGGAATAACGTCTCATAGGCCTAATTTTTCTATTTTCCGGTACAGAGCAAACCGCGTGATCCCCAGATACTCAGCTGCCTTGGTCATGTTTCCCTCACTCAGGCGCATGGCACGCTCCACGGCCTGCCGCTCCAGCTGCTCCAGATTGAGCACTTCCATCTCCTCCTTGTGCGAACGAGTGGGAGCCGCGGCCTGGAAGACGAAGTTCTCGGGGCGCAACAGAGAGCCATCGCCCAGGATGACAGCACGTTCCATCGTGTGTTGCAGTTCGCGCACGTTGCCCGGCCAGGCGTAGCGCAGCAACTTGTTCTTGGCCTCACGCGTCAGGCCGCGCATTTCCTTTTGGTATTTGCGGGCATAGCGTTGCAGGAAGTGATCGGCAAGCAGCAGGATGTCGTTACCGCGTTCGCGCAGAGGCGGAATGTGCAGTTCGATGGTGTTGATGCGGTAGAGCAGGTCCTGGCGGAAGCGTTCTTCCTCTACCATGCGACGGATGTCGGCATTGGTGGCGCAGATGAGCCGCACGTCGATGGATGTACTCTGCGTGCTGCCCAGCCGGCTGATCTGGCGCTTTTCGATAGCAGTGAGCAACTTAGCCTGCATAGGCAGGGAGAGGTTACCTATCTCGTCGAGGAAGAGCGTACCTCCCGTGGCCACCTCTATACGCCCCGCCTTGGCCTTGCGGGCATCAGTAAAGGCGCCTTTCTCGTAGCCAAACAACTCGCTTTCGAACAGTTGTTCGGGGATACTACCTAAGTCGATGGTGACGAAGGGCTTTCCCGAGCGAGGTGAATGTCGGTAGAGCAGGCGGGCGATGACGTCTTTTCCCGTACCGTTCTCACCAAGAATCAGGATGTTGGCGTCCGTGTCGCGCAACTTCTCCACCGTATCGAAGATGGCCCGCATGGCATCTGATTCGCCGATGATGCGTTCGTCGGCATTGCCGTCGCTCAGGGCTTCCACCTGCTCCTTCAGCAGGTTTACTTCGCGTTGCGAGCGGCACAGCTTCATGCCCGACGAGAGCGTGGCCAGCAGTTTCTCTTTCTCCCAGGGTTTGGGAATGAAATCCGTAGCTCCTGCCTTGATGGCTCGAACAGCCTTATCGGTATCCGAATAAGCGGTCATGAAGATGACCACCGCCTGCGGGTCGATGTGCAGAATCTGTTTCAAACAGTCGAAGCCTTCCTGTCCGCTCACCACATCGCGGCTGAAGTTCATGTCCAGCAGGACAATGTCGGGCTGGAAAGTTGTCATGAAGTATTCCAGCCGTTCGGGGCCGGTGATGACCTTTATCTTCTCGGCATAGGGTTCGAGCAGCAGGTTGAGGGCGAAAAGCACGTCCTCGTTGTCGTCTACAATCAGTATTTTTCCAAGTTTCTCCATAATCATTCGGTGTCTGCTACAAAGATACGCATAATATCCGTGTGCTGTGCGTGCGCTTCCGCACTATTTTTGTGCGATAGTGCACGTAAGTTCCCCACAGAATATTTCGCTTAATCACTGGCCAACAGCCAGTTAACTATTTGGCACGGATTTTGATATCTATTTATAAAATAATGGAAAAACTATGTTCAAACGTATCCTTTTACTGATAGCGGCCACTTGCGGCATGGGGACAGTCCTCCACGCCCAGGAGGCCCTGGAACTGACCCTGCAACAGACTATCCACCATGCGCAGGAAAAGTCGCCCGATGCACAGAGTGCCCGCCACAGCTTCCGTTCCTCCTACTGGAACTATCGCTACTACCGAGCCAACTACTTGCCCAACCTGACGCTGACGTCCAACCCCTACCTGGATCGCGCCATCAACAAGGTGACAATGGGCGACGGCAGTGTGAAGTTTGTGGAACAGAATCTGCTCGCCACCGACCTCACCCTGAGCCTGACGCAAAATGTACCCTGGACAGGCGGTACCTTCTTCGTGGAAACCTCGGCCCAGCGCATCGATCTCTTCAGCGACGATAGCCACTCGTACCAGACGTCGCCCGTCAACATTGGTTACCGCCAGTCGCTCTTCGGATACAATTCCCTGAAGTGGGACCGCCGCATAGAACCTGTGCGCTACCGCGAGGCACGCAAACGTTATGTTGAGACACTGGAGCTGGTAGCCGCTGCCGCCACGCAGAAGTTCTTCGCCCTGGCCACAGCACAGAGCAACTACGAGATAGCCAGCACCAACTACGCCAATGCCGACACGCTGTATATGTATGCGCGCGGCCGTTACGACATCGGTACCATCAGCGAGAATGAGATGCTGCAACTCGAAATCAACAAGCTCACTGAGGAGACCAACCGCATGAACGCCCGCATCGAAGTGGACAACGCCATGCAGGAACTTCGTTCGTACCTGGGCATCCAGCAGGACGTGGAACTGAAGGTGCGCATCGAGGATTTTGTTCCCGATCTTCAAATCGACCTCAACGAGGCGCTACTGCTGGCCGCCCAGAATAGCCCCGACATCGAGAACATGCAGCGCCGCAAGTTGGAAAGTGAAAGCGCCGTGTCCCAGGCTCGTGCCAACGCCGGCCTGAAAGCCGACATCTACCTGCGCTTCGGCCTGACGCAGACTGCCGACCGCTGGAAGAACGCCTGGCGCAACCCCATGGACCAGCAATACGTCAGCCTCGGCATCTCGCTGCCTATCCTCGACTGGGGACGTGGCAAGGGCCAGGTACGCGTAGCCAAGAGCAACCGCGACCTGGTACATACGCAAGTGGAACAGGACAAGACTGATTTCGACCTGAACATCCGCAAACTGGTGAAGCAATTCAATCTGCAAGCCCAACGCGTACACATTGCCGCCCGTACAGACGCTACCGCACAGCGTCGTGCCGACGTAGCCCGCCGCCTCTACCTGTTGGGACAGTCCACCATCCTCGACCTCAATGCTTCCATTACCGAAAAAGATTCTGCCCGCCGCAATTATGTGACAGCCCTCTACGACTATTGGAGCCTGTACTACACCCTGCGCAGCCTTACGCTCTACGACTTTGGGCAGGACCAACCGTTGGAGGAAGATCTGGAACGACTTATCAAATAAATTCTCACTACAAAATACTATCCCATTATCAATTTTCAATTATCAATTAATAAAATGGATATCAAGCTCGAAAAGAAACCCTGGTACATCCGTTACCGTTACTACCTAGCAGGCGGAGTGGTATTTGCCGCCTTTCTGATTTACGTTATCATCCTCTCGGCCAGACCGCGCAAGTTGCGTATCGACCCCGAGAGCCTGCAAATGGCTGAAGTGAAGAACGACAAATTCATGGAATATGTCGATGTCGAAGGACTCGTGCAGCCCATCCTCACCATCAAGGTCAACGCCCGTGAGGCAGGTAGTGTGAGCCGCATCGTGGGCGAAGAAGGCAACATGATGAAGAAAGGCGATACCATCCTCGTGCTGGAGAATCTCGATCTGCTGCGTACCATCGAAGACCAACGCGACGAGTGGGAAAAACAGCTCATTACCTACCGCGAGAAGGAAATCGAAATGGAACAACAAAGCCTCACCCTACAGCAACAAGCCCTGCAAACTGACTACGAACTGGAGAAACTGCGCAAGAGTTTTGAACTGGAGAAAGAAGAATTTCGCATGGGTATCAAGAGCAAGGCTCAGCTCCAAGTCTCCGAAGACGAATACCGCTACAAGGAAAAGACAGCCCGCCTGCAACGCCAGAGCCTGCACCACGATTCGGCTGTCTCCATCATCCGCCGCGACCTGCTGCTGAACGACCGCGACCGTGAACAGAAGAAGTACGAACGTTCGCGTCAACGCCTGAACGACCTGGTAGTATGCGCCCCCATCAGCGGGCAGCTCAGCTTCGTCAGCGTGACACCCGGCCAGCAGGTACAGTCCGGCGAAAGCATCGGCGAAATCAAGGTACTCGACCAGTTCAAGGTACATACCTCGCTCAGCGAATACTACATCGACCGTATCACCACCGGCCTGCCCGCAACCATCCTCTACCAAGGCAAGCGCTATCCGCTGAAGATCACCAAGGTAGTGCCCGAAGTGAAGGACCGCATGTTCGACGTCGATCTCGTCTTCACCGCCGACATGCCCGACAACGTCCGCGTGGGCAAAAGCTTCCGTGTACAGATCGAACTGGGGCAGCCCGAAGACGCCCTCGTCATTCCCCGCGGCAATTTCTACCAGGCTACGGGTGGGCAGTGGATCTACAAGCTGAACAAGGACAAGACGCGTGCCGTGCGCGTGCCTCTCACCATCGGCCGACAGAACCCGCAACAGTACGAAGTTACCGACGGCCTCCAGCCTGGCGACTGGATAATTACAACCGGATACGATAACTTTGGCGATGCCGAGGAGCTGGTGTTGTAAACGGGACATACCATTTCGATTTTGACACTTTTCAGAAAAAGGAATATAAGAAGAATATTGCAGAATAGAATATGATACTACATTACGTTACACTTGCCATCAGAAACCTGCTGAAATACAGAACACAGAACATCATTTCCATCATCGGGCTGGCCGTGGGCCTGTTCAGCTTCTGCGTCTGCCTGTATTGCAGCCGTTTCATACAGTCTACCAACCATTGTTTCGACAACTACAAGCGGATTGTACTGGTTAGTTTGTACGATAGCGAACAGGACCATTATTTCTCCGGCACCCCCGCACCGCTCTGCGAGGACATGCGCGGCTGGGCAAAGGGAGTAGAGGCCCTTTCGTTTGTCTCCTATCCCCGCCAAATGCCCTTCGACATCGAGGTAAGGCCCGGCAAGACCTTGCCCTACGAGTTGAAGCGGATGGAGACGGACAACCTCTATGCCCGCATCTTTACGCCCCGCATCGTGGCCGGAAGCTGGGAGGGGGCCAACCATACGCCCAATGCGCTGGTGATGAGCCGTTCGACGGCCGTCCGCATCTTCGGCAGCGAGGCCGAAGCCATCGGAAAGACATGTGTCATGACCCGCCGGCTGCCCACCTCGCCATCGACCACTCCCCACAACGGAGGCATCACCTATACCGTGCAGGCCGTCATGGAAGACACGCCGCTCAACAATTCCCTACACTTCATGGAAACGATGGACATGCTGGTGCTGAACGACAGCGAAGGTCTGCTGCAAAGCAACAGACGCCACGAGATGACGGGAGGCAACACATTTGCCCTGCTGGCACCCGATGCCGACATCCGTCAGTTGGAAGAGCAGTTCATGCAGCGCGACTACAGCTGGCGCCTGTACGACAGAGACTATGAAGCACAAGTATTTCCCATCGGACGCTTTCCCTACGAGCACAGGCAGCTGTCCATCACCAGCTGGATTACGGGCACCATGGGACTGCTCATCCTGCTGGTGGGACTGCTCAACTTCTTCCATTTCCTGATAGGTTCCTACTTCAACCGTACGAAAGAGTTCAGCGTGATGAAGGTGAATGGATGCAGCGGCGGGCAGCTCTTTACCCTGCTCTTTGTACAGTCTTTGCTGGTGGTACTGGCAGCCTCGTTGCTGATGCTGTGGGGCATCGAAGTGACCGACGGAAGGTTGGACTATTCTGTCGAATTCATGTCGATGACGTTCAGCAAGTCGCTGCTCATGCGCCATGCCGCCCAATACATCGGGTTGCTGGTACTGCTTTGCGCAGGTATCTGCCTAGTGGCCACACTGCGCATCCGCCGCATATCGGTGCAGGACGGACTTGGCGGAGGCCGCCGTCGGCGTCAGAGCCATCGGGGGCGTAACTTCATGCTGGGGGTACAGTTCTTTCTCTGCTGGCTGTTTGTCGCCCTGTCCGCAGCCCTCTACCTGCAGTCCGAGAAGACAAGCGACACCCTGCTGCACACCCTCTCCATGCAGGAGAAGGCTTCCATTCTCAGCATCCCGCTGAATTACTCCTGCCTGAACAATGCGGAAAAGCAGAGCCTGATCGGCCGCTTCAAGAGCCTGGCTGCTGTAGAAGATGCCCTGCTGGCAGACGTCAGTTATCTGGGAGGTTCGTCGGGCAACCTGATGATGACCGAAAAAGGCAACGACAACTCATGGATAGAAGTTGAAGTGATACGTGTTCCCGCCAATTTCTTCTCCTTCATGAATATCCCGCTGGAGCAGGGACGCGCTCCGAAGACAGAAGCCGATATCGTGGCCGACCGTACCTGGCAGCAACGGATGGAGAAAGACATACTGGGGATGCCTCTTTACGACTCGCAACACGATTATACCGTATGTGGCATCTGTGCGCCTTTCCAGACCGACACCTATTCGAAGAGCATCGGTTACGTCTTCCTCCTTTACAATCCGTCCGACTACATCGGTCACTGCTATCTGAAGTGCCACAGTGGCCAGGTACAGGAAGTCAAGGCACGGGTGGAGCAACTGCTCCGTGAGGCTTTGCCCGAAAGCGTGCCTGTACGGGTAGGCACGTTGCTCGACGACATCCACGACCGTCAGCCGCTGGAATATACGATGAAGGACATCGTGCTGTTCTTTGCCGTGGTCAGCATCCTCATCATATTGCTGGGCGTCTATTCGAGCATCACGCTCGACACCGAACGTCGGCAGAAGGAGGTAGCCATCCGCAAGGTGAACGGAGCAGGGGTGCCGCAAATCATGTTGCTCTTCGCCCGCCTGTACATCGTGCTGCTGGCCGTCAGTGCCCTGCTGGCCTTCCCGCTGGTCGGATTCGCACTGCAGCAATGGAAACGGATGTACATCGTGTTCTTCGACTGCGGTTTCTTCTATTGGGCCAGCGTATTTGTTCTGGTGGCAGCTGTTACGGCGCTAACGGTTATCTTCCGCATCCTGCGTACGGCGCGACAGAATCCGGCAGAAGTGATAAAGAGAGAATAATAAACACAGAATAAATAATTATACCAAGAATGATACTACATTACCTGAAAGTGGCTGCCCGCAGCCTGATGAAGTACAAGATGCAGAGCCTGATATCGGCTCTCTGCTTGGCTGCTGGCATTGTATGCTTCAGCTATACCTATCAGTTTGTGGAGACGGTAGCCCCCACCGACCATCGTCCCCACTACGACCGCCGGTTAAACCTTTCACTGGTAAATAACCGGGCCTTTTCTTCCAATGAAATTACACGTATGGAGGAAGAACTCCGTCATGCGGGGGTAGAAGCTGTGACAGCCTATTCCAAAGGATTGCATACCCAGGAAGTGGTATTCTTCGACCAAGAGGGGCAGGAGCGTCCTTTCCTGGTCCGTTATCGCAATGCCGATGCCTATTACTATACCTACAACGGCATTTCGGTAACAGGGATAACGAATGAATTCGGGCCTACGGACGTGGTGCTGTCCGAAGCCTTTGCCCGGAAAGCTTTTGGTAACACCAATCCGGTAGGCATGATCTTGCGCATCGTCAACGACCAGTCGGGCCAGTTGTTCAAGGTAGCAGGTGTGGCCACGGGGAAAGATCCGAATACGGTTCCCGACTGCTACTTTCCTGTAACAAAGCCGTCAGACAACCACATCCTGTACGCCAGTTGTTACCGGCCCGAAAAGATGGACCTGAACAGTATCCGGTCCTTATTGGAAAAGATTGCCTGGTCCGATTCGCAAGGCAAACCGATAAAGTTTCAAGTCGAGTCGGAGAGCAGCCAGCATAGGCAGACTTTGCTTGCCAAGCTGTTGTTTCTGCTAGTCGTCTCCCTCATTCTGGTGTCTGGACTGATCAACTTCCTGAAGTTCACCATCCAAATGTTCTTCAACCGCCAGCGCGAACTGGCCTTGCGCAAATGTCTGGGTTCCGATACCAAAGGTCTGTATGGCCTGCTTGCGTCGGAAGTCATCCTGATGATGACGGCTGCTCTGCTTCTTTCGTTCCTGCTGACGGAATGGACATTCGGCCTGGCATACAGCCTTCTGCCCATGGACGAAGTGCCCGATATCCGTTTGCAGGATGTCTATCTGACCCAACTGAAGGTTTACCTGGTAATCGTGGCGGTCTGCCTGCTCATTGTCAGCTTCCCGCTGCGCAAGCTGCGTCAGGTGTCCCTGTATGCCTTCCTCCAGCAGAGCCGCAAAAGACACACGTTCCGCAATGCAATGATCGGTCTGCAACTGGTCATCTCCATGTTCTTTGCGGGTGGTGTCGCCCTGACCTGGCTCGCATCGAACGAATTGCTGTTCGACAAGATGTACAATCCCCTGCCCGAAGGAGAGCAGGAACGGATTGTGGTGCTTCCCCTGAAGACCCAATACCTGGAGAACAACATACAGCCCATTCTGACAGAGGTACGCAAGATGCCCGAAGTGGAAGACGTCATCAGTTATTGCATTTCCAACCCGATCAACTTCCACGTTTATACCGAATACGAATGCAAGGACAAGAGCATGGCCCATATCGTCATGTCCAGTGGCAGTTCCCGTTACTTCCGTTTCTTCCATATACCGATGCAGGGGAAGGTAGTCCCCGATGATGCTTCAGGCGAGGTTTATGTAAGCGAAGCCTTCAAACAGCTGCTGGATGCCGACGGCAATACGGGAACAGTCCGCCTGGATAACAAGGATTATCGGATAGCAGGTGTTTACAAGGCATTATTCAACGAGGTGGAAGACCCCAAATACACGGGTTCTGTCTTCATGCCCAGTACCGATGCACAGCTCTATTATATAAAGGTAACCGAAGCGACCGACCTACCTGTCTTCCTGAAGCGGCTGGACGGCCTGTGCCGCGAATTTGTACCGTCCACCCTGCCGATTGACCTGATGATATTGAATGAGTCCGACGAAGGTCTGAATATCATCAAGACCATGCGCGTGGCCATGTCGGTACTGGCAGTTGTCAGCCTGCTGTTAGTGGTACTCAGCATCTTCTCCGCCATCTCCATGGACACGGTAGCCCGCCTGAAGGAAGTGGCCATCCGCAAAATCAACGGAGCTACTCCGAGAAACATTGCCTGGATGTTCGGCAAGGTTTACATCCTGCTGTTTGCCTTCACTTTCCTGCTGGTCTATCCGCTGCTTTTCCTCTCCATGAAAACGCTGCTGGAGAGTTACACCATAGACTGTATTTATCGTTGGGAATGGCCGTTACTGATGTTCATTTCGGTAGGCTGTCTGGTAGTCGTTACCTTAGGAATGAAGATTTGGCAAGTCATGAAACTCAATCCGGCTGAAGTGATAAAGAGAGAATAATAATTAAAAACAAAGATATGATACTACACTACCTGAAAGTGGCTGTCCGCAGCCTGATGAAGTACAAGATGCAGAACCTGATCGCCATTTGCGGCGTATCGCTGGCACTGTTTTGCTTCTGTGTCTGCCTTTATTGCAGCCGATACATCTACGGCACAGACGAATGTTTCCGGAACAGGGAACGGATTGTGGAAATCTGCGTAAAGAATGCAGAAGGCGAACTGTACCGGAGAACTCCGGGTGGGCTGTCTGCCTACCTTCGCGAACAGGGCCTCGAGGCAGAGAGCTTCTGCACGGTGGACGGACCGGAGTCCCGTACCTTCAACGCTGTGCTGTCCGAAGAAAAGATGCTGCCTTACGACCTGGATGTGCTGGAAACGGATTCAGTTTTCTGTACGGTCTTCACTCCCCGCATCCTCTGCGGCGAGTGGAAACAGGTGGCACATATGCCTAACGCAGTAGTGTTGTCCGAATCGGTAGCCAAACGGATCTTCGGCTCGGCTCCGGAAGCAATAGGGAAGCAGCTCATACTGACTCACCGCCTGTGGTCGTCACCAGATACAACTCCCGAAGACGGAGGAATTGCCTATACGGTACTGGCCGTCATGGAGGACCTGCCACAGAACAACAGCCTGAACTTCCTGCGCCAAACTGATGCCCTGATTGTGAACGACAGCGAGGGAGTGATTCATACCGATGCCGACAAGAGTGTGAGCGGTTCGCTGACTTATGCCTTGCTTCCCGAAGACAGGTCGGTAGCGCAATTCATGGAGTCTGTCGAGAGGAGACAGCTTGTCTGTGAAGTATTGGGTAGCCGTGAATATACAGTCTGTGCCTATCCGTTCGGAAACGGCTTGTGGGAAAATGGTCCGGCTCCTTACTTTGCGGGCATTACACTGGTAGCCGGTATTCTGGTACTGCTGGTGGGGCTGCTGAACTTCTTCCATTTCGGAATCGGCTCGTTTTTCACCCGCATCCGCGAGTACAGTATCCGACGGGTCAATGGAGCCGGTTTCCTCAGCCTGTCCGCCTTGTTGTTCGTGCAGATGGCCTGTTCCATTGTGGCCGCCGGTTTCCTGACTTATATCCTGATAGAACTGCTTACACCGAGCCTCCAGCTTTCGTTGCACGACTTTACCCTCCGCATAGAGGCTGCCCTGCTGATGAAGCAGACCGCCGTCTATCTGCTGGGCTTGCTGGGCGTATGTACGGTGGTCAGCCTGCTGGCCATGCTCCGCATGCGGCGGACGGACATCCGTATCGGCTTGTTTGGCGGTGTAGGAAAGTACGGGCGGCATCGCATCCGTAACCTGCTGCTGGGGGTACAACTGTTCATCGGTTGGATATTCCTCACGCTGACTGCCGCCCTTTACCTGCAGTCGCGCCACACGGGCAACCTGCTGTTTGGCACCCTGACAATAGCGGAAAAGGAACAGATACTCAGCGTCCCGATGGACTACAAGTTCCTGACAAACGCGGAACGCGAACGTCTTGTGGCCGAGATGCGCAAATGTCCCGATATCGAAGAAGTTCTGCTGGCCAACAATAATTATGTGGAGGGAGCCTGGGAAACCTCCATTTCTCTCACCGAAGAACTGACGAAGGAGTCCAGAATGGATGTGAACGTTGTGCGCGTCAGTCCCAACTTCTTCCGTTTCATGAAGATTAGGATGAAGTCGGGGGAACCACTGGGAAATATGCACGAGATGGTCATCGACAGCAAGCTGCACCAACGCATCGGTAAGGATGTGCTTGGTACGACCCTATACAACTATAGGGACGGATATACGGTAACCGGCATTTGCGAAGAACTCCAGACCAACGCCTACAATCGGAGCAAGGGCATCATATTCGTGCCCTTCTATTCCGAAGGGAACTTCGGTCACTGTTACCTGAAGTGCGGCCAAGACGGCGAAGAACGTGCCAAGGCATACGTGGAAGATGTGCTCCGCCGTTCGTTCCCCGAGAGTATTGTCCCCCGTGTACAAACGTTCATGGACGACATCCGCGAGGAGCAGGCACTGGAGTTCAAACTTCGGGGCATTGTTCTGTTCATGGCTGTCCTGACCCTGCTCATTTCGATGCTGGGTATCTATTCCGCCATCACGCTCGACACTGAATACCGCCGCAAGGAGATGGCCATCCGTAAGGTGAACGGAGCCGGCGTCCGGCAGATAGCCCTGCTCTTCGCCCGTCTCTATGTGGTGTTGCTGGTGTCTACTGCCGCATTGGCTTTCCCGCTGACAGGATGGCTGCTACAGGCCTTCAGCAGCATGTATGCGTCGTTCATCTCAGTCGGCCCGCTGTTCTATGGCTGCATATTCCTGAGCGTGGTTCTCCTCACGATCCTGACGGTGTTTGTACGCATCCGGAACATTACGAGGGTGAATCCGGCGGAAGTGATAAAGAGAGAATGATAATTAAAATAAAGATATGATACTACACTACCTGAAAATCGCCTGGCGCAATCTGCTGAAGTACCGCACGCAGAGCGTCGTCAGCATCCTGGGACTGGCTGTGGGTCTGGCCTGTTTTGCCCTTTCGGCCTTCTGGGTGCACTACGAGATGACTTATGACAGTTTTCACCGCGATGCCGACCGTCTGTATCTGGTCGGGGTGAACGATGAAAGTTTCGGAGGCTCCTCCGCAAGCTACACGCCCCAAGCATTAGGCCGTTACCTAAAGGAACACTATTCGGAGATTGAGGACTACTGCCTGTTCGAGTCGGGGACGTTTTTTGTCGTAAAAGACAACCGGATGCTGGAGCTTCCTATGCTCAAGCCCGACACTACTGCCCTGCGTATGCTGGATATCCGGACGCTGGACGGTGACGAGAGTTTCCTCCGCTCCGCCAGTGAGGCAGACAGCCGTATCGCCATTACTGAGAAGACCGCACGCCTGCTGTTCGGCACGACGGATGTCATCGGCCAGACCGTGACCAACCCCAACTGGAACAAGGAATACACCATCGGTTCCGTAGTGAGCGACTGGGGAGTACACACCAATTTCCCCTACGCCTTCCTGGGCAACGGAAGCAGCCGGACAGGTTGGGACGACTACACCTACCGGACGCTTGTCAAGGTGAAGCCGGGTACGGATGTCTCCCGTCTGCTGGAGAAGATGAATGCCCACTTCCCCGAAGAGCTGACCAAAAGCAAGTACCGGGCAACTACAGGACTGACCCGTTTCTATCTGGAACCGCTGACGGGTCTTCGTGCCACGGAGGGCTTTATCCTCAAAAACAATCAGACGGTGCAGTTCCGTTACATCACCTGGTTTGCCGCCGTGGGGGTACTCATCATCGTTTGTGCCTTCCTCAATTACCTGACCATCTACGCCGACCGCTTCCGTACGCGTCGCAGGGAAATGGCTTTGCGGCAGATCTGCGGAGCAGGCCTGCGTTCGCTGGTGGCCCTGCTCTGCACCGACTTTCTGCTCACCGTGCTGGCCTCGCTGGTGGTGGGTATGGTGTTGGTGGAATTGCTGATGCCGGCTTTCCTGCGCTATTCTCTTATTCAGGACATCGATTTCTCGGTCTATCGTTCGGCGCTGCTCTACATCACGTGCGTCTCGGCAGTCATGATGGCCGTTGTCGTCCTGTCGGTATGGCTGTTCCAGAAACGGTCGTTGCACGGAAACATCCATACGGGTAACGCCCTCTCGGGCACGGTCTGGCGCAAAGGGAGTGTCGTCCTTCAGCTGACGGTCTGCCTGGCCTTCATCTTCTGTACGGTGGCCATGCAGATGCAGCTGCACCATTTGCGTAGTGTGGATACAGGGCTGGACTATCGCGGACGGGCGGCCATGAGCATCTGGATGGGTGTGGACATGAACGTGTGGGCCGAGAAAATCAAGGCTCTGCCTATGGTGACGGAAGTAGTACGCCCCGCCTATTGGCCGCTGTTGGGCGAGGGGGCTTATTCGTCGTACCAGATAGATGGATGCACGGGCATGGAAGGCCGACTGGAGCAGCCCTTGACTTTCGACGAAGTGCTGGCAGGTGAAGAGTTCTTCCGCTTCTACGACATGCAGCTGCTGGCCGGTGAATGGGTATCGGCCAAGTCGGAGTACCGCCAGGTGAACATCATGGAGAGCACGGCCCGCCGCATGGGCTGGAGTCCTGAAGAAGCTGTGGGCAAGCAACTGTTCTTCGTCAACCGAGAAACAGAGCCTATGACCGTCATCGGCGTGGTGAAGGACTGCGCCTACAAGTCGCCCACCGCCGAACTGCCCAACACGGTATTTGTTAACACCGACCGGGTGGAGTGGATGCACGCACGTTGCTTCGTCCTCTTCAAATACCGTCCGGGTACGTGGGACGAATGCCGCCGTCGCATCGAGGAGATGCAGCGTGCCGAACTGCCCGACCGCAAACTCTTCCTTTATAGCGAAGAAGAATGTTACAACAACTATCTGAAGTCGGAAGACGCCCTGTCGTCGCTGCTCGGGTTCTCGTCGGTGGTGTGTATCCTCATCTCAATCTTCGGCATCTACTCGCTGGTGACGCTGGCCTGCGAGCGTCGCCGCAAGGAGATTGCCATCCGCAAGGTGAATGGCGCCACGGTGAGAGACATCCTCGCCCTGTTCTTCCGCGAATATGCCCTGCTGTTGGTCGTTTCCTCGCTGATCGCTTTCCCCGCCGCCTGGTGGGCGATGAAGCGCTGGATAGAGAATTATAACCGTCAGGTGGAAATCGGCATACTGCCGTTTCTGCTTATCTTTGCCGGCATTGCCGCCTGTGTGGCTGCCAGCATCGGTCACCGCATCTGGAAGACGGCGAACGAGAATCCAGCGGAGGTGATAAAGAGTGAATAATAAGAAAGATAAACAAATATGATACTACACTACCTGAAAATCGCCTGGCGCAACCTGCTGAAGTACCGCATACAGACTGCCGTCAATGTGGTGGGGATAGCCGTTGGCTTTGCCTGCTTCGCTTTTGCCAACCTGTGGATGCGCTACGAAGCATCGTTCGACAGCCGTTACGAAGCGGCCGACCGCATGTATTTGATTTACACCGAGTCGGCCATCGAGTCCGGAGGGTTCTCACCCAATGTGTCTTATCCGACCTCCACACTGTTGAAGCAGGAGTTCCCCGAAGTGGAGGCAGCCTGTGCCTTCACCCGTTATCCGAATTGGGAGTTGGGTTTGGAGGGACAACCTGCTCTGGAACTCCCCAGCATGCAATTGGATTCCTGCTTTATGGATCTCTTCGGCATCCGTATCTTGGCAGGTACCCCCGATTTCCTTTATACGGACGGTCAGGTAGCCCTGACGGAACGGACGGCGCGGCGCTTGTTCGGCACGACGGATGTACTGGGGCGCACGGTTGTGTATAACGACCAGGAAGCTACTGTCTGCGCCATTGTCAACGACCTGCCGCACAGCAACTTCTCGTTCGGCTTTATCTGCGAAGGGGATTACTTCCGTAAGTGGCAGAACGTGTGGTACAACGCAGGTTTCGAGATAGTGGTACGCCTTGCCCCGGGTGTATCGCCCCAGGCGCTGGAAGAGAAGTTCCGTGCTTATGCCGAGCAGACAGACGACCGTTACCGCAAGATTACCGGCCGCCTGCGCCTGATGCCTCTTTCCGAAGTCCGTCAGGCTCCGTTCAACGAGGAACGGCTTGTCAGCTTCTCCTACCTCGTGCTGTTTGCTGCGGCAGGTGGTCTGGTCATCCTCTGTTCACTGTTCAACCACCTGGCCCTGTTCCTCTCACGCATGGACATCCGCCGTCGCGAGCTGGCCTTGCGGCGCACGTGCGGTTCTTCCGGCAGGGGGCTCTTCGCGATGCTCACCACCGAATATTCCCTGCTTGTCCTGCTGTCGGGCTTCCTGGGCTTTGTGCTGGTCGAGCTGTTGCAACCGTCCTTCCAGCGGCTTTCGGGCGTGGAAGGCAACGTATACGGCAAGTCGCTGCTCTATTTCCTGATGGTGCTGGCGCTTTCTCTGGTATTGTTGCTGCCTTTCGTTTTCCGCTATTCTTCCCTGCGCCCTGAACGTAGCCGGTCGGGCCGCCGTCTCAAGGTGATGGTGGGCCTGCAGCTCTTCATCAGTCTGCTGGCCATCTTCTGTACGGTGGTGCTGATGAAGCAGCTGAACTATCTGCAACACACCGACTTGGGCTGGGAGCGCCGCAACATTGCCGCCTTCACCCTCCTTTATCCCGACAATGCGAAAGACGAGATTGTGGACCGTGTCCGCCAGATGCCTTTCGTCAGCCGGGTACTCACGGGTTATTACGGCCTCCTGCCCGAAGGAGCCAGAAGTTCCGTTTCCATCGACTGGGAGGGAAAACCGGAAGACCTCGAAATGAAGGACACACGTATGACCTGCTTGGACGATACGCTTGCCGACTTCTACGGCATCCGCCTGGCCGCAGGTGAGTTTATCCGTCAGGATGCCGGAGAAGGACAGGTCATGCTGAATGAGTCTGCCGTACAGACCATGGGTATAGCCAATCCGGTGGGGATGACTCTTACCTACCGCAACAAGCAGAAAGCCACGGTAGTCGGCGTGGTACGCGACTTTCACATCACAGCACCTACCATTCCCGTCCAGCCCACGCTCTACGTGAGACGGTTTGACTGGACAAGCGGAAGACACGTCTTGCTGAAGTACCACGAAGGAGAATGGCCCGAACTTCGTCATCGCGTGGACAGCCTTTTTGCCAAAGACTATCCCGAAGTACATTACCGGCTAGTGAACGTCATGGACGAGTATAATGCCTATCTCAAGGCCGAACACCTACTGATGCACCTGCTGGCCTTTGTTTCCACCGTCTGTATCCTGGTATCTGCTTTCGGCATCTTCTCCATGATAACCCTGAGCTGCGAACGCCGCCGCAAGGAGGTGGCCATCCGCAAGGTGAACGGGGCACGGGTGGGCGACATCCTCGGCCTCTTTGCCCGCGAATACCTGTTGCTGCTCGCCGCAGCTGCCGTGGTAGCTTTCCCCGTGGGCTACGTGCTGATGAAACGCTGGCTGGAGAGTTATGTAGAGCAGACGCCCCTCAGCTGGTGGCTCTATGCCATCATCTTCCTCGGCATGGCGCTGCTGGTAGCCCTCTGCATCGGCTGGCGCGTGTGGCGGGCGGCGAACGAGAATCCGGCGGAAGTGGTGAAAAGAGAATAATACCTGCTAAATAAAAAAAGAATATGATACTGCACTATTTGAAAATAGCCTGGCGCAACTTGCTGAAATACCGCATGCAGACCGCCGTCAGTGTTTTGGGGTTGGCAGCCGGATTCGTCTGTTTTGCGCTGTCGGCCTTCTGGATACACTACGAGATGACTTACGACAGCTTCCGCCACGATGCCGACCGCCTCTATGTGGCCAGGGTGAACGACGGCTACAAGGCCGGAAAGATGACCGAAAAGCTTCCGGTACCGATGGCCGCCTACCTGACGGAGCATTATCCCGAAGTGGAGTCTGCCGCCTATTTCAGGATTACAAGCGAAAGGGTTGAGGTGGACGGAGTGGAACGGAAAGTCAACGTGTCGTCGGCAGACAGTGCCTGGATACAGCTGCTCGATGCGCAGCTGGTGGACGGCAGCTTCAACTTCATGCAGAGACATTCCGACGAGGTAGCCATCACCGAAGAAGCTGCCCGGCAGTGGTTTGGCAAGGAAAGTCCGCTGGGCAAAGAGGTGGACATGAAGTCGGACGGAAAGAAAAAGATAGGGGCGGTCGTCAGGGTGAACTGCCGCCACACGAACTATCCCTTCTCGCTGATGCAGGAATTGAGCAGCGGAAGAAACAACTGGTGGTATCACCTGTGGACCATCGTGCTGAAGCTGAAGAAAGGAACGGATGTCGCCGGGTTGCAGGACAAGATGACTGCCTCCCTGCCGCATGAACTGATTCACCCGACCGAGACGCGCCACACCGGAATTGAGCGCCTGTCTCTGACCCCGCTGACGGAATTGCGCTACACCAAAGACTTCCGCGACAGCCGCAAGGGAGGCATCACCTTCCGCTACATTGTCTATTTCTCGCTGGTGGGGGTGCTGGTCATCGTATGTGCCCTGATCAATTACCTTACCATGTTTGTCAACCGCATGCAGGTGCGCCAACGCGAGATGGCGCTCCGTCTGGTGCATGGCGCGTCGCTCCGTTCGCTGGTGCGGATGCTGGGAATGGAATTCCTGATGCTGATGCTTTCAGCCCTGTTCGTGGGCATGATTCTGATGGAACTGTTGTTTACCACCTTCATCCGGCTGGCAGAGATAGACATCACCCGCACGGTACTCTATGGCGAGGCAATGGCTTTTCTGGGCCTGATGATGCTGGTGCTGCTGGTGGTGGCCCTGGGATTCATCTACCGCATGCAGCAACAAGCCCTCAGCCGTTCGGCCGGAGCGGTAGGCCACCATCGTCTGCGCTCCGCCTTGCGCAGGGGTAGCCTGGTGTTCCAGCTGTTCGTATGCATGCTGTTCGTCACGGGCACGTTGCTGATGAACCGCCAGCTGGATTACCTCCGTCAGTACGACCTGGGCATGGAGTTGGAGAACCGGGCCTATTTTGCCCTTGAGACAGCGGCCGACACTTATCCCTTCGAAGCGAAGCTAAAAAGCCTGCCGCTGATTACGGAAGTGCTTCCTACGGCCTATCATCCCCTGGTTTCCATAGGTCCGCAAGCCATCGGACAGATACTCAGCTGGGAGGGGGCAGAACATCAGCCGGACGCGCCGCTGCCCGTCAACCTCTATCTGGGTGGAGACGACTTCTTCCGCTTCTACGGACTTACCCCACTGGCCGGTGAGTGCACGCTGCAATCCTATCAGGATATCGTGCTCAACGAGTCGCTGGTACGTCGCATGGGTTATACGCCGGAAGAAGCCATCGGAAAACACATCCGCACGACCAACATGGTAGCCGACAAAACGATTACGGGAGTCGTGAAAGATTTCCAATACGTTCCGCCTACGGAGCCGATGCCTGCCACCGGTTTCATCTTCGGCGAAGAAGTGGGCATCATGGAACGTTTTGCCGGTATTCTCTTCAAATATAAGGAAGGAACATGGGACGAGTGCCGCACCTTCATTGAAGACCTGTGCCGCACGGAGGCACCCGGAAAAGCAATGCAGCTCTACAATGAAGAAGAGTCGTACAACGAGTTCCTGCATTCGGAGCAGATGCTTTCCCGTCTGCTGACCTTCGCATCCCTGGTGTGCGGGCTGGTGGCCGTCTTCGGCATCTACTCCCTCATCACCCTCACCTGCGAACAGCGCCGCAAGGAGATAGCCGTCCGCAAGGTGAACGGTGCTACGGCAAAAGATGTGCTCTCCATGTTCTGCCGCGAATATCTGGCCATTCTGGGCGTGGCGGCCCTGCTGGCCTTCCCGGTTGTCTATGCCGTCGTGAAACGCTGGATGGAGACCTACACCCGTCAGGTGGAAATGGGCGTGCTGCCCTTCCTCTCCGTATTTCTGCTGATGGCCGTCGTGGTCATGGCAAGCATCGGGCGAAGCGTGTGGCGGGCGGCAAACGAGAACCCGGCGGAAGTGGTGAAAAGAGAATAACTGCATGCCTGACAACAACACGCTTCGTGGCACCAGTACAACCCGTTTAAACCGGCAGTTTACTCCGTTTAAACTGATAGTTTAGTCCGTTTAAACTGGCAGTTTAAAGCTATTAAACTGACAGTTTATTTCGGATAAACAAAAATAAACTGATTAACGACTGAATAACAACATATTACAATAACGACTATGATACTGAACGTAACATTGAAAATGATTCTCAGGAGCTGGTGGCGGAACAAGGTGTTCTTCCTCGTCTCCGTGGCCAGTCTGGCCTTGGGGTTGGCATGTACCAACCTGCTGATGACGTATTTCGTACATGAACACGGGCTGGAGGGGCGCAACCCCGACCGCGACCGCATCGTCTTCCTGCGGCAGGACGACCCGATGAACGAGGGCAAGCGCGTGGCCTACGCCGCTGCCGAAATCCCCCAGCGGCTGAAGAACAGCTATGCCGAGGTGGAGGATTACCTGCGAATGGGCACGCTGCACCTGCTCGGCTGCAAGGTGGACGGGCAGAAGGTGGAAAGCAACTTCATCGTCCTCTCGACCGACACGACGCTGACCCGCTTCTTCGACTACCGTGCGGCGGAAGGAAGCCTGGAGCAGGCTCTCCGCCAGCCGAACAAGGTGGCCTTGAGTGCAGCCTGTGCCCGCAAGCTCTTCGGAAGCAGGGAGGCCGTAGGGCAGCACATCGAGGTACAGATGGAAGACGGGGACAGGCAGACGTACGAAGTGGCGGCGGTGCTCAGGGAACGTGAGCAGTCGCTCCTGCGTTTCGACATGCTGACGGCTTCGGCCGCCAACTACTGGGGCGGCCCGACGCTGCTGAAGCTCTCGCGAGGGACGGATGCCGCCCGCCTGGCCGACAAGATAAACGCCGACAAGGTGCCCACCATGCTGCCCGACCAGACGAAGTATTATCTCGACCCGCTGGAAGCCGTCTGCTTCACCACGCCCGACGACGCTTCGCAGCAAGTTCTCGACTACATCAGCCAGACGCCCGTGCAGACGCTCTACATCAGCCTGCTGGCGGCGGTGCTGATACTGGTCATCGCCTGCTGCAACTACACCAACATGAGCCTCTCGCGCCTGCTGCAACAGCTCCGCATGATCCACGTGGAGAAGCTGATGGGCAGCACGCTGCGCAACATCCGCCTGCAACTTTTCGGCGACGCCTTCCTGACGGTGGTGCTAGCGTTCCTCCTCTCCATCCTGCTGGTGAACGACTGCCTGGCGGTGTTCAACGGCCTGCTGGGCTCGCGGCTCACGATGGGCTTCTTCTTCAGTAGCCAGATGCTGCCCTGGCTGTTGGCGTTCATCTTGGTGATGTCTGTCATACCAGCCTGGTACATCAGCCGCCGCCTGTCGCGCCTGTCGTTCAGCCAGTACCGCACACTCTACGGTGGACGGCGCAAGCAACGCTTCGTGGCCGTGTTGGTGACGGTTCAGTTTGCCATCTCCATCGGCCTGCTGCTGGCCACCCTCGTGGCGCGCAACCAGATGTCTCTGACCGAACGGCAGGCCTCGCGCTACGAGAACTGTATCGAGATAGGGGATGCGTTTGGCGCCCCACTGGCACCCTTCAAAGCCGAGTTGGAAAAACGGGTCAGGAATATTGAGTCTATGACCCTTTCGAAATCATCCATATTGAATGCCTGGATACGCCAGCTGAGTATTCAGACCGCCGGTGGCGAAGAAGTACGCACAAACCTGCTGACATTGGAAGGCGATTCGACCTTGCTTGGTACCATACGTATCGAACAGTTGAGTGGTGACCGGCCGGATCGTCTGCTGGATCGGCAAGCCCGCCCGATACTGGTAAACGAAAGTTTTGTCCGTTTGCTGATACCTGCGGGTACAGAGTTTATCGGTCATTCGTTGCGTGAATTTGATGCGGAGGCGTCTGACAGCTTAGCGGTGATAGCTGGCGTGGTACGTGACTTTCCTGTAAACTCGTTGGAAGAATCTGTAACGCCGCTTATTATCAAACTGCTTTCAACAAATGATTTACAAAAAGGATTTTATGTACAAATCCGCCTGCGCCCCGAGAACCGTGCGGAGACATTGCAACAGATTGAAGCCGTGTGGGACGAGCTTCATCCCGGCCAACCCTTCCAATACACGGACATGCACCAGGACTTCATGAAGCGCAACGGGAAGGTGCTTTCGCTGTCGCGCATCCTGACGTTCTACGCCCTCATCGGCCTGCTGCTGACGGGTTTCGGCCTGTTCGGCATCGCCTGGTATGCCACCCGCCAGCGGATACGCGAAATCAGCATCCGCAAGGTGCACGGCGCCACGCGCGGACAGATCATCTGGCTGCTCAACAAGCCCTTCTGCCTCTACGCCGCAGTGGCCTACGTGCTGGCCATGCCCATCGCCTGGTGGCTGATGCAACGCTGGCTGGAGCAGTTTGCCTACCGTGCTCCGCTTTCGGCCGGCATCTTTGTGTGGCCGCTGGTTGTGGTGTGGGGCGTGTCGGCCCTCATCGTCTGCCTGCAAGGCTGGATGCTGAGCCGGGTAAAGCCGGTGGAAGCGATGAAGAATGAATAAATAATGAATATATGAAAGCATTACTCTTATCCATCCGTACCATCCTGCGCTTCAGAACCTACACCGCCATCAATGTGCTGGGACTGGCCCTGAGCTTGGGTTGTGTCTTTGTGCTGGTGCGCTACATCCATCAGGAACGTACCGTCAATCATTTTGTGCCCGAAGCCGACCGGACCTTCCTGACAGCCGTTTTCAAGGAAGGAGAACCGAGAGGGTCATTGGGCGAGAGCGGGGACCGGAACAACGACCCCAATTACCGCAATCCGCTGGATCATCCGGCAGTGGAGGCGTTCAGCCGGTTTATGATGTTTGACGATGACTTTGTGACGAAGGACGACTATCGCTATGCGGTAAACACCATGGTGGTGGACAGCCTGTTCTTCGACCTGATACCTTACGGCTGCAAGGAAGGCAGCCTGCAACTGAAGCCCGACGAAGCCCTGCTGACGCCACAGGCCGCCCTGCGGATATTCGGGACCGAGCATGCGGTGGGCAAGGAGCTGGTTACGTCGTCGGGCAAGCCCGTCCGTGTGGCAGGCATCCTGAAGGAGCCGTCCACGAAGTCCTCTTTCCAGTTCGATGTCGTCTTATCCGTGTACCTGATGAAGGACTGGAGTCGGGTGGCCTACGAAGTGGTACGTCTGCACCGCCCGGAGGACGGGGACGAAATAAACCGGGCCAACCGCACGCCCATGCAACTGATATGCTATGGACAACAGGCCGTCTATTACAAGCTCGTCCCGCTCAAGGACTTTTACCTGAGCAGGGAGGTATCTGCTTATGCCGACTCGGTAACACAGGGCCGTTCGGACGTGCTCCGACTGCTCGGACTGGTGGCGGGGCTGATTCTGCTGGTAGGCCTGCTCAACTACATGAACCTCTATTCGGTGGTGATGCTGAAGCGGGGACGCGAACTGGGCATGAAGAAGGTGCTGGGAGCCGGCAAGGGACAAATCTTCCTCCAGCTCTATGCGGAGAATGTCTGCCTGAACGCGGCGGTCGTCTTCCTGTCCTGGCTGCTGGTGGAAGTGACACGGTGGATGGTGGACGCATGGTTCGACATTCCCGTACAGGGCGACCTGCGCTTCGACCTGCTGCTGTCCGCGGCTGTGCTGTTCCTGCTGCCGCTCTTCACCATGCTGCCGCCTTACTGGCGCTATGCGCATGCCGCGCCCATGCGTTCGCTCAGTCAGGTGGGGGTAGGAGGCAAGGCGACCCGCTCGCGTACGGTGTTCCTCTTCCTGCAATACGTCATCGCTTTCTGCCTGACAGTGGCCGCCATCTACCTGAGCCGCCACTTGCAGTTCCTGCTGCATACGGACGTGGGCTACCGCACGGAGGACATCATTCAGTGCCCGTTCTGGAAAGAGAACCCGGCAGCCTCAAACAACTGGGAAATCAGACAGCAGGAGATGAAGAAGAAGAATGCTGCCTTTGCCTTGCTGGAAAAACGCATCGGGGAGTCACCCTTGTTTACGGGAATGACTTATGGCGTCCCGCCCTACGATCTGCAACCGGATACCCGCTTCCGTACGGACGACGGTCAGGAGGTGGAGGCCTGCCACCTCTGGGCCTCGCGCGAATACATGGACTTCTTCGGCTTCCGGCTGTTGGAAGGCCGAGAATGGAACGAGGACGAGGACGAATATGCCTGCATGCTGATAGCCAACCGGGCTTTCCTCCAGGCCCTGCACATCCGGGACTGGAAGACGGAGAAGGTCACACCGAACCAACGCTTCTGGTACCGTTCGGGTGAAAACTGGAATGAGATTCCCTCCTACGACATCATAGGCGTGGTGGACGACTTCCGCACCGGCCACTTGTCGGGCGGGAATCAGCCGGTTGTCTTCATCTATCAGGACAGCTGGCGCGACTTCACGTTCCTCTCCATCGCCCCCGGCAAGCGGAAGGAAGCCATCGCCTTCCTCAGCGACCTCTATCAGGAAGCCGTGGGTAGGGGCGACTTTGAGTATTCGTTCATCACGGACGAGATAGCCCGCCTGCACGAGGAAGACCGGAAGGTGACGCGCATCGTCATCACCTTTGCCCTGATAGCCATCGGCATCTCCTGCCTGGGGCTGTTCGGCCTGTCGCTCTACGACATCCGCCAGCGCTACCGTGAGATAGCCCTGCGCAAGGTGCACGGCGCACAGGTGGGCGACATCTGCCGCCTGCTGCTGCGCAAGTACCTCGTCCTGCTGGGAGCTGCCTTCGTGACGGGTGCCGCTGTTGCCTACGTTGCCATCCACCGCTATATGGAGGACTTTCCCCATCATGCCCCGCTCTCGCTGTGGATTTTCCTCGTGGCGGGCCTGACAGTGGCCGTCATCGCCCTGCTCACCGTGCTGTGGCAGATACGCCGGGCGTCGCAGGTCAATCCGGCAGAGGTGATGAAAAGAGAATAAGAAAAATAAAGAACACTGAAGAACTGATTTTTATAAATTAACCAGTATATTTAATCCGTCTTTCTCCATCAAATGGGAAAGACACAAAACTTTAAGATTATGATCAAGACAGTAAACTTGCAGAAAGTATTCCGTACAGAAGAAGTACAGACATTGGCTTTGAACAATGTAAACATCGAAGTGAATGAAGGTGAATTTGTAGCCATCATGGGACCGTCAGGTTGCGGTAAGTCCACCCTGCTCAACATTCTGGGTCTGCTAGACAACCCCACGGAGGGAGAATATTACCTGAACGGCACGGAAGTGTCGAAATATACCGAAGCCCAGCGCACCAGCCTGCGCAAGGGTGTCATCGGCTTCGTATTTCAGAGCTTCAACCTGATTGACGAGCTGAACGTGTATGAGAACATCGAACTGCCGCTGCTCTACATGGGTGTGCCCGCCAGCGAGCGCAAGCAGCGTATCGAGCAGGCGATGGAGCGCATGGCCATCAGCCACCGTGCCAAGCACTTCCCGCAGCAGCTCTCCGGCGGTCAGCAACAGCGTGTGGCCATTGCCCGTGCCGTGGTGGCCAACCCGAAACTGATTCTGGCCGACGAACCGACCGGTAACCTCGACTCGAAGAACGGTAAGGAAGTGATGGATCTGCTGAAGGAACTGAACAAGGAGGGTACTACCATCGTCATGGTGACGCACTCGCAGCACGATGCCGGCTTTGCCGACCGCGTCATCAACCTGTTCGACGGACAGGTAGTAGCCGAGGCAAATCTGTAACAACAAAAAAACACTGCATGTTTCCCTGTCTGATTTCTCTTTCAGGGACATGCAGTGTTACATGAAACAAACATATAATTATTATACTATTTGTATCTTCCAGCCTTGGCTATGCGCTTGGGAATATCCGTATTATCCATCTTACCCATAAATAATTGAGATCCGGCTCCTATGGCATAAACAGGAACATACTCTGCCGTATGACTTCCACTGGTCCATCCCAAATGAGCGATCTGGCTCATTACTTTTTTGGCTGCTGCAGCCAAGGGTTCGGTCTTGGAATAAAGACTTTCCTCAAAAACAACCTTATTCTTTACAAACGAATTTTCGAACTCGTCACGCAACAGTCTTTCTTGTTCCCAAGTCAGTTCCAGATCTTTCCAAAAGCCCATACGCTCCGTCAACAAACCCTTCATTTCTTCCCATGTCACCTTGTTGCCTTTAGCTTTGCGCAAATCGGTCATGGCACGCGACAATAAATCAACAGACTGTTTCTGATAATCCAACGCTTTCAGGTTCAATGTGTATGTACCGGTACCCATACCCAAGCCACCAGTTTCATGATCAGCAGAAACGACAATCAGGGTTTCCTTCGGATGTTTCTGATAGAATTCGTATGCCACACGAATTGCATTGTCCATGTCGATCACTTCCTTCACGACTGTAGCTGGATCGTTGCTGTGGCAAGCCCAGTCTATCTTTCCGCCTTCCAACATCAGGAAAAATCCCTTGTTATTATCCTTAGTCAGAAAATCTATCGCATTTTTCGTAATATCCGCCAAAGCCAAATCACCATCTTTACGGTCAATGGCATAAGGCAGACAATCCGCTGAAGCTCCTTCGGCTTGAAGGAGTATCATTTTTTTAGCAGAAGCAACTTTTTCTTCATACTCTTTCAATCCACGTGCAATGGTATAACCGGCCTCTTCCATGATAGGATAAATAGAAGGAGCTTCCTGCTTGTCATAAGTCGTCGCAGGCTTCAAGAAACCAGCACCGGCAAAAAAATCGAAACCGCTCTTAGGCAATTCCAAAGCAATCTCATAATACATGTTACGATCGGGCTGATGTGCATAAAAAGCTGCCGGCGTAGCATGGTCTACACTAACCGTGGTGACAACACCAACCTTCTTTCCACTCTTTTTAGCCTTATAAGCCACACTTTCCAGAGGTTCTTTATCAACGCCTACACCGATAGCACCGTTATAGGTCTTCGAGCCTGTAGCCAACGCAGTACCGCCTGCCGAAGAGTCTGTTACCGAATTACTAGCAGAATAAGATGTAGCAATACCGGCAGCAGGAAACGAGCCGAACAAAAGCTTCTGAGTACCGATACGTCCATTTTCCATTTCAGCCTGAAACATTTCAGTGGTATTCACCTGATTCACTCCCATACCGTCACCGATAAAGAAGAATACATACTTGGCCTGCTGGGCATACGTCATACTTGCCATCAGGACAAACAGTAACAAATAAGTCAATCTCTTCATAATGATACTATATTTTAATGGATATTACTTTTTTTGACTGGACAAAGATAAGAAATCTCCTCCGTCAGAAAATGAAGATTATGTTAAAAAAAAGAGGATGCATCCATCAGGATACATCCTCTCTAACACGATTAGTAAAATCGATTTATGCTTCTTTGTTCAAAATAGCCATGGTGTCAGAAGCAATCATCAGTTCTTCGTCAGTAGGAATTACAACTACCTTAACTTTCGAATCGTCGGTCGAAATAACCGCTTCCTCACCACGTACCTTATTCTTTTCAGCATCCAGTTTCACACCCATATATTCCAAACCAGAGCAAGCACCCCAACGAGCTGAAGCCTGATTTTCGCCTACGCCACCTGTAAAGACAATGACATCAACACCACCCAAAGCAGCAGCATAAGCACCAATGTATTTCTTAATGCGATAGAAGTACATATTTTCTGCCAGAATAGCTTTCGGATCACCTGCAGCTACGGCATTCTCCAAGTCACGCATATCGCTCGACTTGCCAAAGATACCCATCACACCACTCTTCTTGTTGAGCAGGTTAGATACACCAGCAGCGTCCAGATGTTCTTTTTCCATAATGAATGTTACAGCACCACCATCGATGTCACCACTACGTGTACCCATCATCAAGCCTTCCAACGGAGTAAGTCCCATACTGGTATCTACACACTTACCATCCTTGATTGCCGAGATAGATCCACCATTACCGATGTGGCAAGTGATGATTTTTGTGCCTTCGGGCTGAATACCCAGGAACTCGCATACACGTTTTGACACATAACGGTGAGAAGTTCCGTGAAAGCCATAACGACGTACACCATACTTCTCATAAAGTTCGTAAGGAATGGCATACATGTAAGCATAATCAGGCATCGTCTGATGGAAAGCCGTATCGAATACACCGATCTGAGGTACGTTCGGCAGAATAGCATCGATCGCATGAACACCTTTCAGATTTGCCGGATTGTGCAGCGGAGCCAAATCATTGCAAGCAGTAAAGGCATCGAGCACTTCTTGGGTCAGCAGAACAGACTTGCTGAACTTCTCACCGCCATGTACCATACGATGGCCAACAGCATTGATTTCATCCAACGACTTGATAGCACCATACTCAGGCGAGATGAGAGTATCCAGAATGAACTCTACACCTACCGTATGTTCTGGAATATCTTTTTCCAGAATTTTCTTTTCACCATTCGGTAAAGTCAACTTCAGAAATGAACCAGGCAGACCGATTTTCTCAATACCACCCTGTGCAATGACAGCTTTATGGTCCATATCGAACAATTTATATTTGATAGACGAACTACCGCAGTTGAGAACTAAAACTTTCATAATCTTACTTTCTATTTAAGGTTAATCATTTATTGGCTTTTGCTGCAATAGCCTGATTGGCTGTAATGGCAATCATACGGTATACATCTTCGATAGAACATCCGCGTGACAGGTCGTTCACCGGACGGGCAATACCCTGAAGGATCGGACCTACAGCATCGGCATGTCCCAAGCGTTGTACCAGCTTATAAGAAATGTTACCTACTTCAAGACTCGGCACAACCAATACGTTGGCATGTCCGGCAATGGACGATCCGGGAGCCTTGCTGGCACCTACTTCGGGAACCAGAGCTGCATCTGCCTGCAATTCGCCGTCAATGGCAATATCAGGAGCCATTTCCTTAGCGATCTTCAAAGCCTCAACAACCTTGTCTACAACTTCATGTTTAGCCGAACCCTTCGTTGAGAAGCTCAACAAAGCAACTTTCGGATCGAGACCGGCAACAGCGCGTGCAGTACGTGCAGTACATACAGCAATCTGAGCCAATTGTGAAGCATCGGGTACCGGAGTTACAGCAACATCACCCATCACCAGAATGCCGTTCTTACCATACTCAGGAGCATGAGTCAACAGCAACATAGCACCAGACACGCATGTAATGCCCGGAGCTGTCTTAATAATCTGCAAAGCAGGACGCAGCACGTCGCCTGTTGTATTACGAGCACCCGCCAACTGGCCATCGGCATCACCATTCTTAATGATAAGGCAACCTAAATAGAGCGGATCGAGCACCAGTTTGCGAGCTTCTTCAATGGTCATTCCTTTCTTCTTACGCAGCTCACACAACAGCTGTGCATACTCTTCCTGTTTCGGATGATTGGCAGGATCAATGATAGTAGCTTTACTAATATTGCCTAATCCCCATTCTTTGGCACAAGCATGGATCTCATCAGGATTGCCCAAAAGAATCAGGTCAGCAATTCCGTCTGTCAAAATTTGATTAGCGGCTTTTAAAGTACGTTCTTCAGTACCTTCGGGAAGAACAATGCGTTGGCGATCAGCCTTCGCGCGTTCAAGAATTTCATTAATTAATCTTTGCATGATATATTAAGATTGTGGATTAATAGTCGGTAAAACGTGTTTATCACGCTGCAAAAATACACAATTTTGCAATATCCACATTGCAATTCTGAGAATATTTGCCAGTAGGAATCTAATTATTATAATATTTAACACTACAATCCTTTCCAATGCCTAGTATCCCTAAACCAACCAGAAGAAAATACAGCAGAAGAGTACACTCTATAAGCAAAATGACTACCTTTGCACCCGTTTTCAATAGAATAACATAAGGTATTAGTTTTTTAGTTATGATTCGTCAATGTGCCATTCTTTTCGGATGTTTGGCTTTGGGTGAACTGATTGTCTGGTTAACAGGCATCAAACTTCCGTCAAGCATCATCGGCATGCTGTTACTTACCCTATTCCTCAAGTTAGGTTGGATCAAATTACATTGGGTACAAGGTATGTCCGACTTTCTGGTTGCTAACCTTGGTTTCTTCTTCGTGCCGCCAGGCGTGGCACTGATGCTGTACTTCAACGTTATTGCGGCTGAATTCTGGCCCATCGTCACCGCCTCGCTCGTCAGCACCCTATTGGTAATAGTAGTCACTGGATGGGTTCACCAATTAACACGTAAAATCAAATGAACTTCCTAGAAAACGAATTTTTCTTGCTAGCCATCACGTTCGGCATCTTTTTCTTCGCCAAGCTGTTGCAGAAAAAGACAGGCATCATGTTGCTCAACCCCATATTGCTAACCATTGCCCTGCTTATCTTGTTTCTGAAAATGACAGGTATCAGTTATGAGACCTATAACCAAGGCGGACATCTCATTGAATTTTGGTTGAAACCTGCCGTTGTAGCTTTAGGAGTCCCCCTCTATCTGCAATTGGAAACGATCAAAAAACAATTGCTGCCTATCCTATTATCCCAGCTGGCCGGCTGTATCGTGGGTGTGGTATCTGTCGTATTAATTGCCAAATGGATGGGAGCCTCTGATGAAATCATCTATTCTCTAGCCCCCAAATCTGTCACTACCCCCATTGCGATGGAAGTAACCAAATCGTTGGGCGGTATTCCCTCGCTTACGGCTGCCGTAGTAGTCTGTGTCGGTTTGCTGGGAGGAATATTAGGCTTCAAGACCATGCGGCTGACTCATATTGGAAGTCCAATGGCGCAAGGATTGTCTTTGGGAACAGCTGCCCATGCCGTCGGCACCTCAACAGCGATGGAAGTCAGCCGAAAATACGGCGCTTTTGCCAGCTTAGGCCTGACCCTAAACGGCATCTTTACCGCATTATTTACCCCCACAATTTTAAGGCTTCTGGGACTACTTTAGCAAAATCTTCCTATCTTTGTCATTCTAATAACAGGCCCCTTACAACAAACGGTTATGATTGACTTTAAAGATATCACCCCCAAGGACAAAGAATTGATAACCTCCTTTACACAACACAGTTTAAGAAGGAACTGTGATCTGTCATTCTCGAATCTATGCAGCTGGCGTTTCTTATACAACACCCAGTTTGCTGTCCTGAACGGTTATCTGCTACTGAAGTTCTGGGCTGAAGGCGAATTGGTATACATGATGCCTATCGGACAAGGCAACCTGGGTCAAGTGCTGGAGGCTATGATACAAGATGCTCATGAAGAAAAGGCACCTTTCTGCCTGTTAGGAATCTGTACAGACATGTGTGAAGAGCTGGAGGCTTTAATGCCCGGTCGCTTCCTGTTTACAGCCGACCGCGATTATGCAGACTATCTGTATCTGCGTACTGACCTGGCGACATTGGCAGGAAAAAAATTCCAACCCAAGCGCAACCATGTGAATAAATTCAAGCGGATGTATCCCAACTACGAATATACTCCCATCACCCCCGACCGCATTCAAGAATGCCTCGAACTGGAAGCCGAATGGTGCAAGGCCAACAACTGCGACCAACATGAAGGAACGGGCAACGAACGGCGGGCACTGGTCTACGCTCTCCACCACTTCAAGGAATTGGGCCTGACGGGAGGTATTCTACACGTAGACGGACGTATCGCAGCTTTTACGTTTGGCATGCCCATCAACCAAGACACCTTCGGCGTTCATGTGGAAAAGGCAGATACTCGCATTGAAGGTTCATACGCCATGATCAATTATGAATTTGCCAATCACATCCCCGAACAATACGTCTACATCAATCGCGAAGAAGACCTAGGCATCGAAGGACTACGTAAGGCCAAGTTGTCTTATCAGCCTGCCATTATTCTGGAGAAATACACCGCCTGCCTTCGCGACGAGCCTGTAGAACCTATCAAATGGTAAGCATAGCATCATGAAAGAGAAAGTCAGACAACTATGGGAACGATGCTTCCATGACAGTCCCGCCTTCACCGACTTGTATTTTCGGATGAGATACAGCAACGAAGTTAATATCGCCATCCAAAGCGGCGCATCTGTCATTGCAGCCTTGCAGATGCTTCCCTATCCCATGACTTTCTGTGGAAAAACGATAGACACCTCCTATATATCGGGGGCGTGCACTCATCCTGATTTTCGAGGTAAAGGCGTCATGCGTGAATTGCTGGCCGAGTCCTTTGGACGAATGCACACTCAGGGCGTACTGTTGTCCACGCTCATTCCTGCCGAGCCCTGGCTCTTCGATTACTATACACGTAGTGGATATGCTCCTGTCTTTCATGTGCAGACTGATATCTTCACCAAAGATACCGATTCCATCCTGACACCCGACTATTCAATTACAATTACAGATAGTTTCGATCCACAACTCTACGCCTGCTTCGAGCAAAAGATGCAGCAACGTCCCTGTTGTATCCAGCATACAGCAGAAGATTTCAAGGTGATCCTAGCCGACCTGCAATTGAGCGGCGGCCATATTTATCTTCTGCATCCGATGCAACAATACGATGCCACAGCTGCTATGGCTTTCGTTTATCCAGACGAACCAAACGGTCTGCTGGTAGGTGAACTGCTGGCCGACTCGGAAAAAGAAGCCCGCCTTCTGCTTCAGCATATTTGCCAGATGAATGGGCAAACCAACCTGCGTCTGCTTTGTCCTGTTTCCAAAGAAAGGGAAGGGGAAAAGCTGGGTATGGCCCGTATCATCGACGTCCATGCTGTCCTTCAACTCTTCGCCGCCACCCATCCGAACATAGAATGGAATCTTACCATTACAGATGAACAGCTCGACGTGAACAACGGCTATTACTACCTGAACAACGGGCACTGTATGAAAAGTGCCAAACGACTGACGGGCAGCCATCTGGCACTTACGATCTCTGAGCTCACCACAAAGATACTGGCTCCCCAGCATCCCTACATGAGCCTGATGCTTAACTAATGGAGATTTAAGCCCACATTATCAATTATCTTTCGTCAGCAGACGCTCCAGCTCTTCGGCATTCAGACGGAGGTAGAACTGCCCCTTGTGGGCCACGGAGATAGCGCCTGTCTCTTCGGACACAATGATGGCGTGTGCGTCGGACACCTGCGAAATACCCATCGCCGCCCGATGGCGCAAGCCCAGCTCCTTAGGGATGTCCAAGTTGTGAGACACAGGCAAAATACAACCAGCCGCCTTGATACGTTGTTTACTGATAACCATCGCTCCATCATGTAGAGGACTATTCTTGAAGAAGATGTTCTCAATGAGCCGCTGGTTGATGTTGGCATCTATCACATCGCCCGTACGCACCACGTCGTCCAGCGGCATGTCGCGCTCGATGACAATCAATGCACCCACTTTTTGCTTGCCCATACTGATGCAAGCCATCACGATAGGCATGATGTCTTCATGCTCCATACCATCTTTCTTATTACCTGTGAAGAAGCGTACCAGCGCACTGGCATGATGGTGCGAGCCAAGCGTCACGAGGAAACGACGGATCTCCTCCTGAAAGAGCACAATCAAGGCCAGCACTCCCACACTGACCAACTTATCAAAGATGGAGCCGAGCAGCTTCATCTCGAGCACCTGCGACACTACCAACCAAATCAGGATGAACACCAGGATACCCGTAAAGATATTGATCGAACCCGATGCCTTCATCAGCTTGTAGCTGTAGTACAACAGGAAAGCCACCGACAAGATGTCTATAAAGTCTTTTATGCCAAACTCGAAAAACACAATCTATACGATATAAATAATGATAAAACTATATTCTAATCGCCAACTGACGCCGCCTTCATCGCCTCGACAATCCTGACCGCCTCGACGGCCTGGCGGACATCGTGCACACGCAGGATATCGGCCCCCTTCATCAGAGCCAACGTATGGAGTACAGTCGTACCATTCAAGGCCTCCTGAGGTGTCGTGTCCAGCAATCGGTAGATCATTGACTTGCGCGACACACCCACCAGCAAAGGTAGCTCGAAGAGGCGGAATTCCTCCAAATGGGCCATCAGCTGATAGTTATGCTCCAACGTCTTGCCAAAGGCAAAGCCGAAGCCAGGGTCGAGCACGATATCCTTCACACCCAAGTCGCGCAGCTGCTGCACCTTGCGGGCAAAGTACAGGAAAACTTCGCGCAACAGGTTGTCGTAATGAGGATGTTGCTGCATGTTTTGGGGTGTTCCCTGCATATGCATCATGATGTAGGGGACATTCAATTCGGCTACCGTACTGAACATGTCGGCATCCATTTCACCCGCCGCGATGTCATTGATGATAGCCACGCCATACTCTTCGACACACATCCGCGCCACATCTGCCCGAAAGGTATCGACCGACACGATGGCATCGGGAGCCGTGCGGCGCAACACGTCCAACCCCAGGCGCAAACGATTCATCTCCTCCTCGGCCGACACGTGATCGGCGTTGGGGCGCGAAGAATAGGCACCCACATCGATGATGGCCGCGCCTTCCTCCAAAATCTGTCGTACGCGAGCTTCTATCTCCCCCTCCGTCTGCATGCGGCTCCCGCTATAAAAGGAGTCGGGCGTCACGTTCAGAATACCCATCACACAAGGCGTCGAGAGATCGAGCAGCCGGCCGTTGACATTCAAGTATTTCGTTTGTTCCTGATTCATGGAAATCGTCTTTCTACAATTAATCCCTGCAAATGTAAACAAAAAGAAAGGCACGACCGCAAAATCGTCCCATTATTTTCGGTTTCCCTCTTCCTGCCTCACTAAAATATCTTTTTCCCCAATAAAGCACCGTTTTAAAGGCGTTAAAGCAATGCTTTCCTGGTCGTAAAGCATTGCTTTAAAAACCACAAAGCATAGCGACCTCTACAAACAGACACGGAGCATGCGGATAGATAACCTCCATCCGAATACTCCGCGCCCCATACAGATGCGACAAACTTAGTTTCAATCCTTTGCCTGATGTACTGTGAGTTGTGGGAAGGGGAAGCCGATACCTTCCTTGTTGAAAGTGTCATAGACGAGCTCGTTCACTTCGAACATCACGTCCCAATAGTCTTCTGTCTTCGTCCAGACACGAACCATGACATCCACACTGCTGGCATTCAGTGTCTTCAACACGATCATCGGGGCAGGTGTAGTCAGGATACGCGGATCGGCATCAACGATTCGCTGGAGGACGGCACGCACCTTCTGAACGTCTTCACCATACTCCACGCCAAAAACCCACTCCAAACGACGTGTCTCCTGCTTGTTGTAGTTGGTCACGGCATTGCTGCTGAGCGAACCGTTGGGGATGTAGATCATGCGATTGTCCGTCGTGGCAATCAGCGTATGGAAAATCTGAATCTCCTTAACCGTACCACTTCCGCCAGGAGCGTCGATATAGTCGCCCACCTTGAAAGGCTTGAAGACGAGAATAATCAGTCCGCCCGCAAAGTTGGACAGATTGCCCGACAGAGCCATACCGATGGCAACACCTGCGGAGGCCAACAGGGCAGCAAAGCTGGTAGTCTCGACACCCAACTTGCTGATGATAGCAAAGGCCAGTATCAGGTTCAGCACTATTTTCAGCAGGCTGCGCAGGAAGGTCTGCACACTGACTTCCACCTTGCGCTTCACCATCAGGGAAGTGATGAAACGCAGGATGTACTTGATGATAAAGCGACCGATAATGTAGATGACCAAAGCGGCCAGCAGGCTCTTACCCAGCTCGATACCATAGTTCAGCAGGCGGTCCAGCAAATTCTCCACGTTGATGACAGACGCGGCACTCAATAATGAAAACATCATACTCTACAATTTTATTTGGTTTGACTTCAATAATGATTATTTCCTGAATTCAGGGCGAATATACAGAAAAAACACATGCATAAGTAACACCCAAAAAGGAAAAATGTTTGCGACTAAAATTTTCCTTTCCCTATTCTCGTTTCTTAATTAAAAACTACCTTTGTAGCCGTCAATCACAAAAACAGAAAAGATATGGAAATTTCGACTCTTTACCAGATATTCAACCAATGTAACGGCGTGACGACCGACAGCCGTCATTGCCCCAAAGGCTCCCTCTTCATTGCCCTGAAGGGAGACACATTTAATGGCAACGCCTTTGCCACCAAGGCATTGGAAAGCGGATGTGCCTACGCCGTCATCGACGAAGCCGAATACCTCGTGCCTGGCGACGATCGCTACCTGCTGACCGACAACTGCCTGCTAACGCTCCAGCGCCTGGCCCGCCATCACCGCCGCCAGCTGGGTACACGCATCATCGGCATCACTGGCACCAACGGCAAGACCACGACCAAGGAACTGATAGCCGCCGTACTGAGCCGTCGCTACCATCTGCTCTACACGGAAGGCAACCTGAACAACCATATTGGCGTGCCTCTCACCCTGCTCCGCCTCAAGCCCGAGCACGAACTGGCCGTCGTCGAAATGGGTGCCAGCCATCCAGGCGACATCCACGAGCTGGTGGAGATAGCCGAACCCGACATGGGCCTCATCACAAACGTAGGAAAGGCACACCTTGAAGGCTTCGGCTCATTCGAAGGCGTAATGCGCACCAAGGGCGAGCTATACGACTGGTTGCGCACACTGCCCGCTCCCGTCGTCTTCCTGCATGCCGACAACCCCTATCTGACAAAGATGGCCGCAGGCCTGCCGCACGTGACCTACGGCGAAGGAGCCGACAACGACATCTGCGGCCGGCTGACCGGCTGCTCGCCTTTCCTCGCTTTCGAATGGAAGAAACAGGGAGAAACTGAAACGCATCAAGTTCAAACCCAACTGATAGGCAGCTACAACCTGCCCAACGCACTAGCTGCCGTCACCATAGGCACTTATTTCGACGTGGACGCCGCCTTGATTGACCTAGCTCTGACGGAATATGCGCCCCAAAACAACCGCTCGCAACTGAAACAGACAGCCGACAACACCCTCATCATCGACGCCTACAATGCCAACCCCACCAGCATGATGGCCTCGCTGACCAACTTCCGACAAATGGAAGTGGCTCACAAGGTAGCCATCTTGGGCGACATGCGCGAGCTGGGACAAGACAGTGCAGAGGAACATCAGAAGATTGTGGATTACTTGAAAGAATGCGACTTCGAACGCATTATCTTGGTAGGCAGCCAGTTTGCCGCCACGCGCCACAGCTACGAGACGTATGCCGACGCTCCCGTCCTCATCGAAGCGCTGAAGCAAGAAAAGCCGACAGGAAAAACCATTCTCATCAAGGGGTCCAACGGGATACGGCTGAGCACAGTCGTTGACTATTTATAAAGAGGGATGACGCCTCATCCAATACCAGCCAATGAGCGATGCCAGCGTAGCTCCTGAGGTATTGGCAGCAAAGTCCCACCAGTCTCCACCTCGATAAGTCGTACAATAAGCTTGGAGCAACTCTACCGCCCCACTGAACAATACGGGGCAGAGCCAAGCTCCCAACCACGCGTGCCACATCGGTACGCGTGCTTTTTTATGTGCCCGTATAAACTCCAGCCATAACATACCCGACATTCCAAAGTACATACACACATGCACCACTTTATCGATGCCAGGAATGGATTCCATCTCCGTCTGGGGCGGCTTGAAGAAAGACAAATAGATTACCGTCAAGATAATGAGAAGCGAAACGGGATATTTACGAATGTAATACAGCATATTCAAATATATTTCAATACGAGATGCAAATGTACAGAACATTTTCTATATTTGCGATTTCTTGCAGGTATTAGTAACAAATTGAAAGAAAAAACCACGATTTATGACAAAGAACAACAGAGCAAACTTCGGAAGCAAGCTGGGTGTCATCCTGGCTTCGGCAGGTTCGGCCGTAGGATTGGGCAACATCTGGCGTTTTCCTTTTGAAACGGGCAACCACGGCGGTGCCGCCTTCATCCTGATCTATCTAGGATGTGTTCTTTTCTTCGGCATCCCCATCATGGTAGCTGAATTTTCTATCGGACGACATTCACGGGCCAATACGGCTGGCGCCTATCAGAAGCTAGCGCCCGGCACCCACTGGCGCTGGGTGGGCCGCATGGGTGTGCTGGCAGGTTTCCTGATCCTGGGCTACTATTCGGTGGTGGCGGGCTGGACGCTGGAATACATCGTGCAGGCAGGCACGAATGCCTTTGCTGGACAGTCGGCCAACGACTTCATTGCCTCGTTCAACGGCTTCGTCTCCCATCCATGGCGACCGGCCCTGTGGATGGTGGCCTTCATGCTGATGACCCACTTCATCATTGTGAAAGGCGTGGAAAAGGGTATTGAGAAGTCTGCCAAAATCATGATGCCGATGCTCTTCCTGCTGCTCATCGTGCTGGCCGTCTGTTCCGTATCCCTGCCAGGTGCGGGGGCAGGCATCGAGTTCCTGCTGAAACCCGACTTCAGCAAAGTGGACGGCAACGTGCTGCTGGGCGCTATGGGACAGGCTTTCTTCTCGCTCTCGCTGGGTATGGGATGTCTCTGTACGTATGCTTCCTATTTCCGCAACGACACCAACCTGCCCAAGACTGCACTCAACGTGGGATGGATTGATACGATGGTGGCCATCTTGGCTGGTTTCATCATTTTTCCCGCTGCCTTTTCGGTAGGCATCCAACCCGACGCAGGTCCCAGCCTGCTATTCATTACGCTGCCCAACGTCTTCCAGCAGGCCTTCGGCAACCTGCCCTGGCTAGCAGTCATCTTGTCCATCATGTTCTACGTGCTTCTTGCCCTGGCCGCACTGACATCGACTATCTCCCTGCACGAAGTAGTGACAGCCTACTTGCACGAGGAGTTCAACCTAACTCGTGGACGAGCTGCCAAATTGGTAACAGTGGGCTGCACTATCTTAGGCGTACTTTGCTCGCTCTCGCTGGGTATAGGCAAAGAACTGACCATCTTCGGCCTAACTCTGTTCGACCTCTTCGACTTCTTGACGGCCAAAATCATGCTCCCATTAGGCGGCTTTTTCATCGCCATCTTCACTGGCTGGTATCTGGACAAACGTATCGTATGGGAAGAGGTAAGCAACAACGGTACTCTGCCAAAAGTAGTCTATCGTATCTGGTTATTCCTACTGAAGTACATAGCTCCGATAGGTATCGGCTTCATTTTCATTAATGAATTGGGACTACTGAAATAAAAAAGGTAATTCATGCGAAAGTGGTTCAATGAATTTTTCTATTACTCCCGAGGGGAAAGACGAGGCATTCTGGTGCTGCTGGGCATCTCCCTCCTCTTTTTCCTAGGAGGAGAGATATACGTTCATTTAAAATCAAAGCAGGTAGACAAATTTGACGACCAGTTAAGACAACAACAGGCGATGGAGGAATATAGAGCCTTCAGCGCTTCCATCCGTGAAAAAGAAAAAGAGAAAAAGGAGAGCCGTAAGTCCCACTACACAGCATGGAAAGAGGAAAACGACGTACCGCCCGTACTTGTTCCCTTCAATCCCAATACCGCTGACTCAGCCACTTTCCGCCAACTGGGCCTTCCTGCCTGGATGGCCCGTAACATCCTGCGTTACCGCAAAAAGGGAGGTGTCTTCCGCCGAACAGAAGATTTCCGCAAGATATACGGCCTAACAGAAAAACAATACAACGCATTACGGCCCTACATCCGTATTCCAGCCACAGACAGTACCGACCATAACCCTTCCCTCTTTTTGGCCAAACAGTACAAGGACAGCATCCAACAGGCAAAGCCGTTGAAATACGCACCTGGTACTTTGGTCGACCTGAACCGTGCCGATACCACCGAATTAAAAAAGATTCCTGGCATAGGAAGTGGAATCGCACGTCTCATCAGCGGATATCGCCAGCAGTTAGGTGGTTTCTATAGCCTCAGCCAGCTGGAAGAAATTAATCTCGATTATCGCCAACTGAACGACTGGTTCCGTATCGACACCACCGCCATCCGCCGCATCCCCGTCAACCGCGTCAGCGTGGACCGCCTGCGCCGCCATCCTTACCTCAACTTCTATCAAGCAAAAGCACTAATAGAATACCGCCGCAAACACGGTCCGCTGAAAAGCCTCAAGCCGTTCGTACTCTATGAAGAATTTACACAAGAGGACCTGGAGAGAATTGGACACTACCTAAGTTTTGAGTAATATTGTCTGCTACGACCTCTCCGTCTTTCAAATGAATGGTGCGGTCGGTGATGGAAGCCAGGCTTTCGTCGTGGGTCACAATGACAAACGTCTGCCCCAGACGGTCGCGCAGGTCGAAGAAAAGCTGATGCAATTCAGCCTTGTTGTGGGTGTCGAGGCTGCCCGATGGCTCATCGGCCAACACAACGGCCGGCCGATTGATAAGAGCGCGCGCCACGGCCACACGCTGCTTCTCGCCGCCCGAAAGCTCGTTGGGCTTGTGCAAGGCACGGTCGGCAAGGCCCATCATCGTCAGCATCTCAAGGGCGGAAGCCTGGGCTTCGTGCCGCCCCTGCCCGGCAATGAAAGCGGGTATCATGACATTCTCCAAGGCAGTAAACTCGGGCAGGAGCTGGTGAAACTGAAAGACGAAACCAATGTGGCGGTTGCGGAAAGCGGAAAGCTCGCGCTCCTTCAACCCGTCGACACGCACGCCGTCGATGCAGACCGTACCCGTATCGGGGCGGTCGAGGGTACCCATAATCTGAAGCAATGTAGTCTTGCCGGCACCGCTGGGGCCGACGATACTCACCACTTCGCCCTTCTGTATCTCGACGTCGATGCCACGCAACACTTGCAGGCTGCCGAAGCTCTTGGTTATCTGTTCGAGTCGTATCATAACTTCTTTCCTTATTATTATAGCCGGCGGATGACGTACTCCGCCAGGTAGCAGCCGAAGACGGCGGGCATGTAGCTCACCGTGCCGCAGGTCGATTTCTTGTTTCGTTCGTCGTCGGTCAGAAGCACGGCCTTGGGGTCGGCCTGCTCGGTGCTGAAGACGACGGGGAGTTTGTGACGGATGCCCATCTTCTGCAACCGCTTGCGCACGGCCTTGCTCAGGCCGCAATGGTAAGTGTCCCAGATGTCGGCAAAGCGTATCTGCGTGATGTCGCTCTTGGCGCCCGCGCCCATGCTGGATACAATCTTGATGCGCCGCCTCAGGGCCTCGGCTATCAGGTCGCATTTGGGGGCCAGGGTGTCGATGGCATCGACCACAAAGTCGTAGCGGGCGGCATCGAGCAGCTGGGGGATGTTCTCGTCCTTGAGGAAAACGGGCAGGACGGTGAGCTCCACCTCGGGGTTGATGTCGCGGAAACGAGCGGCAAGGACTTCGACCTTGGGTTGCCCCAACGTGGAGTGAAGGGCCGGAAGCTGACGGTTGATGTTGGTAGGCTGGACGGTGTCGGCATCAACCAGAGTCAGGCGGCCTACCCCCGCACGGCAAAGCATCTCGGCGGCATAGGCTCCCACGCCTCCCACGCCAACGACCAGCACATGGGCCTGGCGCAGGCGTTCACTCTTTTCTTCGCCTAGCAGCAGGCGTGTACGTTGTTTCCAGTCTTCCATCAGTTTTCCTTTTTAAACCATTTATAGAACCACCGGCCCACCTTCTCGTAGTGCTGGCTCTCGTTGCTGCCCTGCGGATTGGAGAACGACAAGGCATCCTGCGGATCGCCCAGCTGGTCGGGATACAGGACGATGAGGCTGTTGTTCGTGAAGTAACGGCCCAACTGGCTGGGCAGCTTCTCGAACGAACTGTCGTAGGAAATGGAGCCGCGGCGGGCACTAATAACCACCAGCAGGTGGTCGTAGTTCACCTGACCGGTCAGGAGCAGCAGGTCTTCCCACTCGTCAAGACGGGAGAACTCAGTCAGCGTGTCGCTATGTTTCTTCTTGACGAGGGCCTGAAGCAGGTTGCCCGTCTGTTCGTTGGCAAAGAAGTGGACGCGACATCCCAACGTGGTACCCATGCGGCAAAAATGGTCCACCCATTTCTGAAAGCCGGCTTCGTATTCGGCCTTGGGCGGCACGGCCACGATGATGCGCCGCAGGGTATTGATGGGTATCAGGAAGCGGGCCACCATTACCTCGCGATGAAGTCCCTTGAGCAGGCTCTCGGTCAGCATACCGAAGAAGGAATCCACGATGTTCACCTTCCAGTGGAGGCCGATGATGACATCCGTAGCTCCATGCTCCTTGGCCGTGTGGATGATGCCCGCGGCAATATTCAGGTCGTAGCGGCTGATGCACTTCAGCTCCACACCCGCCGAGGCGGTGATTTTGGCCGCACGCTCCAGGTATCGCTTGCCCTGCTGCTCGAGGGCTTCGGTGCCCGAGTGGTCGTTGATGACGTTCAGAGCCAGCAGGTTGTCCTTCTGCTTGGGGTCGCGGATGACGAGCGACAGGTTCATCAGGTATTCGATGGTATTGGGATTGGCCACAGGTATCAGAATCTTTTCGGGCTCGCGCGAACGGTCTTCTTCGGGATGGGCCTCGCCCATGGCCATCTTGCGCGCCGCCCGCTCGGTGGTAAAGGAGCTGACGATGCAGGTGACGAGGATGAGGAGCACCGTGCCGTTGAGCACGTCTTCGTTGAGCAGACGGCTACCGTCGGGCAGGATGATGTTGTAGCCCACCAGCACCGCCGCCAGCGTAGCCGCCGCCTGTGCGTTGCTCAGGCCGAACATCAGCTCGCGTTCGAGGGCCGACATGCGGTATATCTTCTGCGTCAGCCACGAGGCAATCCACTTGCCGCCCAGCGCCACCACAATCATCACGCCCGCCACCTTCAGGGCATCACCGCCGCCGAAGATGACTTTGACATCAATCAGCATGCCCACGCCTATCAGGAAGTAGGGGATGAACAGCGCATTGCCCACAAACTCCAGATGGCTCATCAACGGCGACACGTGGGGAATGAGGCGGTTCAGCACCAGACCTACAAGGAAAGCTCCCAAAATACCTTCCATGCCGATAAGCTCCATCAGCCCCGCGCCGAGGAACACCATGGCCAGAACGAAGATATATTGCATCACATTATCGTCGTAACGGCGGAAGAACCAGCGCCCGACGCGCGGCAGGAAGTACATGATGAGCATGGCCAGCACCACGAAGCGCACCACCAGCCAAAGCCAGAAGAGGCCGCCCGCCTCGCCCTTGAACACGCCACTGATGACGGCCAGCACGAGCAACGTCAGCGTATCGGTGACGGCCGTACCGCCCACGGCGATGCTCACACTGCGCTGGCGCGAGATGCCGTAACGGATGACGATAGGATAGGCCACCAGCGTATGCGAGGCATACATACTGGCCAGCAGGATGGAAGTGATGAGGCTGTACTTGAGCAGGAGCACATTGGTCACCATACCGATGCTGATGGGGATGATGAAAGCCAGCAGGCCCAATGCCACCGCCTTGCCGCGGTTCTTCTTGAAGTCGGCCATATTCATCTCCAGCCCCGCCAGAAACATGATGTAGTAGACACCTACCTTGCCGAAAAGCTCGAAACTGCTGTCGCGCACCAGGATATTGAACCCATGCTCGCCAATGGCCAGTCCGGCCAGAATCATGCCGATGATGTGGGGGATGCGCAACTTGGTCAGCAGGATGGGCGCAAACAAAATGATGAGCAGTACAAGGAGGAAAATCCATGTAGGGTCGGTTATGGGAAGTTTCAAACTGAGGTCTAACCAGTCCATAGGCTTGCGTCATTTTAAATTCTTGTGCAAAAATAGCAAAAAACTTTTCACTTTCTACCACCCACTCTACCTACTTTCAGGAAAACGTCCTCTTTTCTTTGATGGAAAGCGATGCTTTCCGAAGGCAAAAACACCGTTTTCCAAGGACGAAAGCAATGTTTTCCGTCACCCGCCGCCAGAAGTCCCTACAAGCAAGGTATGTTTTTATCAAAAAATAAAAACGACTTCTGTGGTTATAATCGCAGAATGTTGTAAATTTGCGCCTTGAATTGACTTTTTTATAAACCACTTAAAACAAAGAAAAAGAAATGAAAGTAGCAATTGTTGGAGCAAGCGGAGCCGTGGGACAAGAATTCCTGCGTGTGCTCGATGAAAGAAATTTCCCGTTGGACGAGTTAGTTTTGTTCGGTTCTAAACGCAGCGCCGGTACCAAATATACCTTCCGCGGCAAACAGATCGAGGTCAAACTCTTGCAGCACAACGATGACTTTAAAGGTGTGGACATCGCTTTCACTTCCGCAGGCGCAGGCACATCGAAAGAGTTCGCCGAGACCATCACCAAATACGGAGCCGTGATGATAGACAACTCCAGCGCCTTCCGCATGGATGCCGACGTACCCCTGGTAGTGCCCGAAGTCAACGCCGCCGACGCCAAGGACCGTCCGCGCGGCATCATCGCCAACCCCAACTGCACCACCATCCAGATGGTCGTTGCCCTGAAAGCCATCGAACAGCTTTCGCACATCAAGACCGTACACGTAGCCACCTATCAGGCAGCCAGCGGTGCCGGAGCCGCCGCCATGGACGAGCTGTACACCCAATACCGCCAGGTGCTGGCCGGCGAACCTGTCACCGTCGAGAAATTCGCCTACCAGCTGGCCTTCAACCTCATCCCTCAGATTGATGTCTTCACCGACAACGGCTATACGAAGGAAGAGATGAAGATGTACAACGAAACGCGCAAAATCATGCACTCCGACGTCAAGGTGAGCGCCACCTGCGTCCGCGTACCTGCCCTGCGCTCCCACTCCGAGAGCATCTGGGTGGAAACCGAACGCCCCATCTCCGTCGAAGAAGCCCGCGAAGCTTTCGGCAAGGGTGAAGGACTGGTGCTAATGGACAACCCCGCCGAAAAGGAATACCCCATGCCCCTCTTCCTGGCCGGCAAAGACCCCGTCTACGTAGGCCGCATCCGCAAGGACCTGACCAACGATTGCGGGCTGACCTTCTGGATTGTAGGCGACCAAATCAAGAAGGGAGCCGCCCTGAATGCCGTTCAGATTGCTGAATACCTAATTAAAGAGAAAGCCCTTTAAGAGAAATCGCAATAGTTCAAAAGCTCCCGGCTTTTCCTCACGAAGAAGCTGGGAGTTTTTTTAGTTTGAATCCCTATAATTTGAAAAGAAACCTTTAAAAAGGAATAGGAATATCTAAAAAAAACTATATATTTGTACGTAAATCTAAAACGACCATACCATGAAATTAATAGCTGAAAGCGGTTCAACTCGGACAGAGTGGGTTTTAGTCGAGGATAACAACTTGATACAAAGAGCCTTTACTGAAGGTCTCAACCCTTTCTTCCAGACCCGACGCGAGATCAGCCGAAGCGTACGGCTGGGACTGCCTGAGCTATTTTTCAAGAAAAAATTGGAGCAGGTATATTTTTACGGAGCCGGATGCTCCTCCCATGAAAAGAAAAACATATTGGGTGCATCACTTGTAGCCCAATTTAAGCCCCCCATCCAAGTAGAAAGCGACCTGTTGGCTGCCGCCCGAGGCCTCTTCAAGTGTGAAGCAGGCATAGCATGCATTCTTGGAACAGGCTCTAATTCATGTTTCTATGACGGAAAAATCATTGCCAAAAACGTCAAAGCGGGTGGCTACATCTTGGGAGATGAGGGCAGTGGAGCTGTTATGGGCAAGCACTTTTTGTCTGACGTATTAAAAGGCCTTGCTCCCAAAGACATCACGAATGATTTCTACGACAAGTTCCGCATCAACGCCAACGAAGTAATGGAGTCTGTTTACAACCGTCCCTTCCCAAACCGCTTTCTAGCCACTGTTTCTTATTTCTTAGCAGACTATCTGAATGAAGACTACGTCTACAACCTCATTACCAGCAATCTACGCAGCTTCTTTACACGCAATGTCTGCCAATACGACTATCAAAACTACCCTGTCCGTTTTGTTGGCTCGCTCGCCTATCACTATGCCGACCTCCTGCGTGAAATAGCCAAAGAATTCGTCATCAACCTGCAAGTGATAGAAGAAACTCCTATCAATGGCCTGATCGAATACCATGCCATGAACATTACAGAAGAGGTTTAAAAAACAGTTCCTTATAAATTTCAACTAATAGCTTTATAACAACGATATTGGACATAAACGAATAAGGATTATACATATTTTAAGTCTTAAACACATACATTTATACAAAACATGCATTAATAATGTGTACTTTATAATGCAAAATAGTGTAAATAAAAAGATATAATTCAAAAATATCTCATATAGAAGACTATAAAATATGAAAATTATTATATCTTTGAACTAAATCTTATAAAAAGCTAATATAGTCCAACGAAAATAAGGGGAAATGCTTTGGGGTATTTTTGCCAAAGATACTCAACAAGCAACAAATAATTATATTGGCAACCTAAAATTAACAAAAATCATTACTTATGAAAGAGGACCGAAAAAGACAAGGATTTTCAAACAACAAATTCCTTGCAGCTGTAGTTATTACAGCCTTATTCCTTAGCGGCAGTACTCCTGCCTCTGCACGAACGGTTTCCGAACACTCTAACAAAGTGACGGAACAGATGCAAAACCAAACAATTAAAGTAACAGTAGTCGATTCTCACAACAACCCCATTATCGGCGCTAACGTTATTGAAAAAGGTACCACCAACGGAGGTATCACTGACCTTGACGGTAGAATTACACTAAACGTAAAGCACAATGCCACCATTCAGGTTTCATTCGTTGGATATCAAACGCAGGAAGTCAAAGCAGTTCCTAACCTGAAAGTCATATTAAAGGATGACACAGAACTGTTGGATGAAGTTGTAGTGGTAGGATACGGATCGCAAAAGAAAGTAAACTTAACAGGCGCTGTAGCTTCTGTCGATGTCAACAAGACAATAGACAGCCGCCCCATTACCGATATAGGACGTGCTTTGCAAGGAGCAGTTCCTGGTCTGACTGTCACCACTAATTCGGGTGAAATCGGAGGAGCCCCCACGATCAAGATACGTGGTAGCATAGGCTCACCAAACGGCGATGCCAACCCGTTAATTTTAGTAGATAACGTAGAAGTAACAGACATATCAATGGTAAACCCCGATGACATTGAGAGTATCTCTGTACTAAAAGATGCCGCCTCAGCATCCATTTATGGTGCCCGCGGAGCTTTTGGCGTACTTTTGATTACTACTAAGTCTAAGACAAGACATGAAAAACTTTCCATCAAATATACGAATAACTTCGCCTGGCGTACCCCGACCAAAACTCCTGAACAACTCCCGGGATGGCAACAAGCCGATATCAACTTACAGGGAGTCATCAACGAGTCACAAGGTGCAACAGCTTTCTATAATGTTGTCGGCAACATACGTGTAGATGCGACAGCGGTAGACAAAATGAAAGAGTATTGGGACGCATACGGATATGGTGACCAATTCGGCTTGGATATGGAACTCGGGCGTGACTTTGAATTCAGAGACGGCGGAATGTTTTTCTATCGCACATGGGACTGGTACGACATGTATATCAAGGATTGGTCACCTCAACAAACACATAACATCTCGATCAATGGAGGTAATGGAAAGACTAACTACAACATAGCATTAGGGTATCTGAATCAGGACGGTATGATGAAAGTCAACTCTGACTCTTACAAGCGCTACAATGCCAATATTTCCTTGAATTCCGACTTAAACAAATACGTGTCCATCCGTACAGGAATTATGTTTACCCGCTCGGATTATGACAAGCCTTTTAACTACAATTTAGACTTGTATGACCAACTATACTACCTGTACCGTTGGCAACCGATGATGCCTTATGGCACTTTCGAAGGGAAAAGTTTCCGCAACGCATTGACCGAACAAAGTACAGCTCCTATGACAAACAAAGAACGTGAGTATGTCCGCCTGACAGGTGGTACAACCATCAAACCGATCAAGGACCTGACAATCGATGTAGACTTTGTATACAGCACGGTAGAAAGCCGATACAAGAAATATGGCACTCCCAGTAAGACAGCCGGTTATGAAATTTTCACCGCCAGACCAACAGTTGACGATTTGCGCAATTCGTATGGGAATTACATTTCAAGCAGCTATGATTATGTCTATCAAGAAACCGGCCGAACGGAGAACCTAACTACCAATATCGTGGCCACTTATGCAAAACGCTGGGGTGACCATGACTTCAAGGTGATGGGAGGTTCCAACCTGGAAAAGAGCGAATATGAATACTACTGGGCTCAGCGCAAAGGCTTGTTAGATCCAGAAAAGCCAGAATTAAATTTGGCCACAGGAGACCAAACCACCAGCAGTTCGCACACATGGTGGTCTGTTGCAGGTTTCTTTGGACGCATCAATTATTCATACAAAGACCGCTACATGGTTGAGCTGAATGGACGCTACGACGGTTCCTCACGCTTCCCCTCAGGTGACCGTTTTGCCTTCTTCCCCTCATTTTCTGCTGGTTATCGTATTTCAGAAGAAGCATTCATGGCTCCATTAAAGCCCTACTTAAGCACTTTAAAATTACGTGGATCATGGGGTATGATTGGTAACCAAGATGTGGGAACCGATCGTTTCATCTCCACACTCACCACCGCACAAGACAGCTGGATCATCGACGGTCAAAAGGTTCAATCCACCCAAAAACCGACCATCGTATCCTCATCACTGAGTTGGGAAAAAGTATCTACCCTCGATTTGGGTATAGACGCCCGCTTCTTTGACGACGCCTTAGGCGTTACATTCGACTGGTATAACCGTACGACCAGCGACATTCTTACCACCGCCAACCTGCCTTCCGTATTAGGAGCTTCAGCCCCCTATCAGAATATGGGAGAAATCCAAACCAAAGGATGGGAACTGGCAGTTGACTATCGCCACACCTTCAAGAACGGCCTGCACTTCGGTGTAACTGCCTCCATAGCAGACGACCGCACAGAAGTTACCAAATGGACCAACAACACTCAGTTACCGTCTTATGGCGCTACTGGATGGTGGAGTACCAGCGCCTACAAGGAAGGAATGGTACTGGGAGATATCTGGGGACTTCAATTCGACCGCTTCCTAACAGAAGACGACTTCAACTCAGACGGTTCCTTAAAAACAGGTATTCCTAACCAAAGCCAAGTATTCCCCGGCAACTACAAGTTTGCACCTGGCGATGTGCTCTACAAAGATCTGGACGGAAACGGCAAGATTGAAAAAGGTACTCAAACCACAGCTCCTGGCGACATGACCATCATTGGAAATGCCCTGCCCCGCTTGCAATTCGGTTTGAACCTGGATGCCGCTTGGAAAGGATTTGACATCAGCATGTTCTTCCAAGGTGTAGGAAAACGCAACTTGTGGGCAGCTGGTAACCAAGTTTTGCCTGGATTTACAACTGGAGAACCTTTCTATGTAGGAGCAGAAGACTATTGGACACCTGAAAACCCTGATGCATTCTATCCTCGTCCAATGAACTACAGCCAGGCACAAACTGGTAACTACAACGTAAACGATCGTTATTTGCTTAATATGGCCTATATGCGTCTGAAGACACTGACCGTAGGATACTCATTGCCCAAAACTTGGTTAAGCAAGTTCAAGGTAGAAAATCTACGTATCTACTTCACAGGCGAAAATCTTTTCACCATTGACGGCGTAAAACCTGCTATTGACCCAGAAATCGGTATCCGTACCGTAGGTTCAAGCAGCGATGCACGTAACTTCGGCCGTAGCTATCCGTATCAAAAAACAGTTTCCTTCGGTATTCAGTTAAGTTTATAATCTAACACATACTACAATAATTATGAAAAAGAATTATCTATTATATACCGCCTGTGCACTGGCCATAGCCTCACTTAACAGCTGTGAGGATTTTCTGAACAAAGACCCGCAGGACAAGCAGACAAATGACACATATTGGCAGACAGAAACCTCCTTGCGTACTTATGCGCAGGACTTCTATTCGTCTTACTTCAAAGGATACGGCACTGACTATACCGTATTCGGAGGCTATTTCTCTGGAGACGACTACACAGACGACTTCATCAACCTGAACAATGCCAATACATATAGCGCAGGTTATATCTATTTCCCGACTTCGGCCACTACGGATTGGAATAGCAAAACTGCCATCTGGACGGACAACTACAGCATTATCTATAAGGCCAATGTAATGATTGAAAAAATACCAGGCATGAACATCTCCGAGGAAGCCAAGAACCACTGGACAGGCGTAGCCCGCTATTTCCGCGCCATGGCATACAGCGCCCTGCTGAAATCTTATGGAGGTGTACCCTACTTTGACAAGGTGACAGACCCTGCAGATGATGCCTTATACAAGGACCGTGACTCCTATCCATTCGTTGCACAGAAGGTTCTGGAAGACTTCCAATACGCACTGACCTACGTCAGGACCGACGACACAAAGCGCCAGGTAAACCGCTATGTGGTAGGAGCTTACATGTCACGCGAACTTCTGTATCATGCCACTTGGCTAAAGTATCATGGAACAACAGTAGGTCCGAACTCAGAAGCAGTGCCCAACGAAGACATCAAGAACCTGTTACAAGGTGCCATTGACGGCGCAAATACGGTTATGAACTCCAATCTATACAAGATTGGCAATACCTACAATGCTCTGTTCACAACAGACGATTTGTACAACAACCCTGAAGTTATCTGGTATCGTGAATATACGACAGGCCTGCAATGCAATGCTCTGATGTCCTATAACGGTCCTGAAGACCAGACACAAGGCGGTGTCACGCAAAATGTCATCGAGAGCTACCTGTGTACTGACGGTCTGCCCATCGGCCAGTCTCCTCTGTATCAAGGAAAAGACGATCCAAGCATCTGGAATTCATTCAAAGATCGCGATCCCCGTTTGTATCAGACGGTTGCAGACAGCCTGCGCATCATGAGCGCATTAGGCACGAACTACTCCGCTGGCACTTCCCCTACAGGTTACGCAACCAAGAAATTCCTGAACGACGAGTGGTGGGAGGCTGGCTCCGCTTTCTGTACAGGTATCCTGAGTCCGGCCGACGCACCTTGCATCCGATATGCAGAAGTTCTGCTGAACTACGTAGAAGCTCGTTATGAAATAGCACAAGTTGGAGGCGATGCCTTTACACAAAGCGATTTAGACAAGAGTATTAACGAACTGCGCAAACGCCAATTAACCCAATGGAAGAAAACGGAAGCTCAAACCATGCCAACCGTTCAGCTAAATGGAGATAATCTTTCTGTCAACGGAATTACAATCAACGACCCAGCACGCGATCCAGAAGTTAACCCTGTATTATGGGAAATCCGACGTGAACGCCGCATCGAACTTATCATGGAAGGACGCCGAGGCGAAGACCTCCGCAGATGGGCCAAATTTGAATACCTGAACTCAGAAGATGCCAACGGAAACCCAACAAAATCATTCTTAGGAGCCTATGTAAACATCGCTGATTATCAAGGCATGAAGTCAAAAGATAACAATGGTAACAGAGTTCTGTTCCTATTCGACCCAGAAAATCCATCCAACCAAGACACGGACAAGGGCTATATCAACTATCTGCGCGGAGACGACTTGCGTATATTCAAGAAAGGAGAGCTTGAATCGGAGCGCTATTACCTCCGTGCTATCCCTGCCGACCAAATCACTGTTTACAAGGATAAAGGCTATACACTGACTCAAAATCCTGGTTGGTAAATCACACATCTGGCTAAGCAAAAATTTCCAAGATTCTTGCTTTAAACAAGATATCAACTCTCCAAAAGGGAAGGGAGTCTTCAAGGATAAGATTTCCTTCCCTTTTATTAAAAAATTAAGTTCTAATACATTTTGATAATCATACAATTACAAGATCTGAACATACATCCAAAAGAAACAAAAATTGTGTTTTCAACATAAAAACAATACTTTTGTTCCTACATATTTTACCTTTAACAAAATTACCATGAAAAGATTTTTATTATCGCTTGTATTACTAGGTTCTATACTATGTCATACAGTAGCACACCCCAACGAGAAAATCATCCTCGGCGACGAGCAAACCTCCGAATACTTCCCCATTCTGAAGGGAAAACGGATTGCCGTTTTTTCTAATCACACGGGTATGATTGGCAACAAACACTTAGTGGATGTCTTGCTGGAGAACAAGTTCAACGTAGTGGCCATCTTCTCGCCCGAACATGGATTTCGAGGCAATGCCGATGCTGGAGAGCATGTATCAAGTTCTGTAGACTCAAAGACGGGAGTGCCCATCCTGTCGCTTTACGACGGCAAGCTGGGTAAACCAAGCGAACAATCCATGCGCAAATTCGACATCCTCATCGTTGACATTCAAGACGTAGGCCTGCGCTACTACACCTATTACGCCTCCATGTGCCGCCTGATGGACGCCTGTGCCGAATACGGCAAGAAGATGCTTATTCTCGACCGTCCCAATCCCAACGGACATTATGTGGACGGACCGATACTCGACATGAAGCATAAGTCGGGCGTGGGCTGGCTGCCCATCCCCATTGTGCACGGCATGACGCTGGGCGAACTGGCTCTGATGGTCAACGGCGAACGTTGGCTCCCTGCCTCCCGCGTGTGTGACGTAACCGTCATCCCCTGCAAGAACTACACGCATCAGACGATGTACCAGCTTCCCATTCCCCCATCGCCCAATCTTCCGAACATGAAATCAATCTATCTGTATCCTTCTACCTGCTACTTCGAGGCAACACCCGTCAGCCTGGGACGAGGAACGGACAAGCCTTTCCAAGTGTATGGACATCCCAATATGAAGGGATACGATTTCAGTTTCACACCACGAAGCGTGCCTGGTGCCAAGAACCCACCCCAGCTCAACAAGTTGTGCTACGGCGTGGATCTAAGCAACATGAGCGATGAAGAGATTTGGAAACGGGGCGTAGACCTAAGTTATGTCATCGACGCCTACCGCAACCTGAACATGGACGACTATTTCTTCCGCTCCTTTTTCGAGAAACTGATAGGTGTAGACTACGTGCGCAAGATGATTGAAGACGGAAAAAGTGCCGAAGAAATCAAAGCCATGTGGCAAGACGACGTAAAAAAATTCAAGGAGCAGCGAAAGCCCTATTTGCTCTACGAAGAATAACCAGAAAGAAAGCATTGTTTTTTCAACCCGAAAGCACTGTTTTCCGACCAGGAAAACGATGCTTTCCCAAACAAGAACAAAAGAATACTAAATATGACTACCGTTTGGATCATACTCGCTACCATCGCATGCTACTTCGCACTGCTATTCATCATTTCTTGGATAACAGGGCGCAAGGCTGACAATGCCGGCTTCTTTACAGGCAACCGCAAGTCGTCCTGGTACATGGTGACACTGGCCATGATTGGAGCTACCATCTCGGGCGTGACCTTCATTTCCGTACCTGGCGCCGTCCTGGCGGGCGGATATTCCTACATGCAGATGGTGCTGGGCTTCTTTGTAGGCTCTATCCTCGTGGCACTCGTACTGATACCTTTGTTTTACAAGATGAACCTTGTCAGCATCTATGGTTACTTGGAAAGTCGTTTCGGATTGGCCTCCTACCGTACAGGGGCGTGGTTCTTCTTCGTATCCAAGATGCTGGGGGCTTCTGTCCGCTTCTTTGTGGTGTGCGTCGTGTTGCAAACGCTGGTGTTCGCTCCCCTGCACGTGCCGTTCTCTCTCAACGTGGTGCTGACAGTAGCGCTCATCTGGCTCTATTCTTTCCAAGGCGGCGTGAAGTCCTTGATTTGGACAGACTCTCTGAAAACCCTCTGCCTCGTCGTGTCTGTCATCAGTTGCATCGTGGTCATCGCCAATAACCTGCAGATTAGTTTCGGCGAGCTTCCTGCGGCCGTGGCCAGTCACCCCACCAGCAAACTGTTCTTCTTCGACGACCCCAACGACGGCCGCTACTTTTGGAAGCAGTTCATCGCCGGCGTATTCATGATTATCGCCTGCACAGGCCTCGACCAGGACCTGATGCAACGCACCCTGAGCTGCAAGAACTTCCGCGAGTCGCAGAAGAACATGATTCTGAGTTCGTTTATCCAAATCTTCGTCATCGGCCTGTTTCTCGTATTGGGTACGCTGCTCTACATGTATGCCGACGCCAACCTGAGCCAGGAAGGCCCGATAGCAGGCGACGCCCTGTTCGGCAAAGTGGCATGGAGCGAAGACTTTCCGCTCTTTATTGGCATCATCTTCATCATCGGGCTGATAGCTTCTGCCTATTCTGCCGCCGGCTCCGCCCTGACGGCGCTCACCACCTCGTTCACCATCGACATCCTGAAGGCGAACGAGAAACAAAACGACAAAGACCTGACCCTGACACGCAAGCTGGTACATTTCATCATGTCGCTGCTTATGGTGATTGTCATCGTCATCTTCTATGAACTGAACGACGACAGTGCCATCAACGCCGTCTATAGCCTTGCCGCCTACACGTACGGCCCCATCCTCGGCATGTTCATCTTCGGCATGGCCTGCAAGAAGCCAGTCCACGACCGATGGGTACCGCTGGTGGCCGTTGCTTCGCCCATCCTCTGCTACATCCTGCAAAGCCATAGCGAGGCATGGTTCGGCGGCTATCAGATCAGCTTCGAACTGCTCATCATCAATGCACTGATTACAGCCCTTGGACTTTGCCTGCTTATTCAAAACAATAAAAACCGTTATAATTAACTTAACTCCAATCCACTATGCAAGCAAAACAATATATCTGGCTTGCTCTCTTCGCCGCTTCCCTCCTTCCACAGGCAGGAAGTGCACAAGAGCTTTCTATGGATATCCGACAACACATCGGAAAATACCTGGACGACATTGCTCGAAAGGAAGTTTCGATAGGGCGCATCCAAATCGACTCCATAGCCGTCAGCGGAAAGACCTTGCAACTCTTTGCCAACATGAATTGCGCCTACATTCCTTTTCGAGAAGACAACGTGGCCGAAATATACGACGGCGTACAACATATGCTTCCCGCCGAATTTGCTTCGCACAAGCTGGAGATATATACCAACAAACGACGCATCGAAGAGCTCATTCCTCAAGCCTTGCGCAACAAGCCCGACAAGAAAGCCAAAACCTTTGCACCCGCGGTCGACAAGCCATTAGTGACCAGAGTATCCGAAGCCTATACGCCCACCAATGGACTCCACAACCGCCACATCGCGCTCTGGCAAAGCCATGGTTTCTACTACGAGCAGAAGCTGACACGCTGGGAGTGGCAACGTGCACGCATCTTCCAGACGGTGGAAGACCTCTACACGCAGAGTTACGTACTCCCCTTCCTCGTCCCCATGCTCGAGAATGCGGGTGCCAACGTACTACTCCCCCGCGAACGTGATTGCCAGCACGAAGAAGTCATCGTAGACAACGACGGTTATCTGGCCAGAGCCTCCCTCTATACAGAAACGAATGGCGATAAAGTATGGACCCAAGGCCAAGGAGAAGGCTTCGCACACCTGCACACACTATACACCGACTTCACCAATCCTTTCAAGGAAGGTACCTATCGCATGACCGAAACCATCAAGAAAGGAAAGGAAAGTACCGCTGAATGGATACCCGATATTCCTCAAAGCGGTCAATATGCCGTCTATGTATCCTATCAGACATTGCCCAACAGTACAGACGAGGCTCTCTATACCGTCTACCACAAAGGCGGTAGTACCCAATTCAAAGTGAACCAGCAAATGGGTGGAGGTACCTGGATCTATCTGGGCACGTTCAGCTTCGACGCAGGCAAGCACAACTGCTATAAAGTAGTGCTGAGCAACCGCAGCTCCAAAGCAGGCAAAATCATCACTGCCGATGCCGTAAAGATTGGCGGAGGTATGGGCAACATCGCCCGTAGCCTTTCGGATAAAGGGAGTACCGAGAATCTGAAGAGTTCGGACAAGGCCGCCAATACGGACAACGGACAGAAGCAACAAGAAGTGATACAGCATTCAGCCGATATCCCCGCTATACCCAGTGGCTATCCACGCTTCTGTGAAGCTGCCCGCTACTGGCTGCAATGGGCAGGTATACCCGACAGTATCTATTCTGAAAGCAACGGACAGAACGACTATACCGACGACTACAAATGTCGTGGCATTTGGGTGAACTATCTGGCTGGAGGATCTTCTGTCAATCCAAACGAAAAAGGCTTGAACATCCCCATTGACCTGGCCTTCGCCTTCCACTCCGATGCGGGCACCACACTCAACGACTCTATCATCGGCACTCTGGGCATCTATCAGACAGATGCTTACAACGGCATGTTTGCCAACGGGGCTTCCCGCTACTTGTCACACGACCTGACCGATCTCATCCAATCGAATATCGTCCGCGACGTCCGTACGCTCTACGAACCAAAGTGGAGCCGCCGCGGTATGTGGAACCAATCTTACTTCGAGGCACGCGTGCCACGCGTCCCCACCATGCTGCTCGAACTTCTCTCCCATCAGAACTTCGCCGACATGCGCTACGGCCTCGATCCGCGTTTCCGCTTTACTGTGAGCCGTGCCGTTTATAAGGGCATGTTGCAGTTTATCTGCTCACAATATCACATGGATTACGTCGTACAACCGCTACCTGTCGACCACTTTGCCATCCGCAACGTAAGCGAGAACGAAATCGAACTCACCTGGCAGCCCGTAACCGACCCGTTGGAACCGACAGCCAATGCCGAGAAATACATCGTCTACACCCGCATCGGCGACGGCGATTTCGACAACGGTGTACTAGTCGGCAAGAACAGCTATCGCACCACCTTCCCCGCAGGAGTCGTTTGCAGCTTTAAGGTAACAGCTGTGAACAAGGGCGGTGAGAGCTTCCCCTCCGAGATTCTTTCTGCCGGTCGCGCCTTCCAACCTAAGGGGACGGTACTGGTAATTAACGGCTTCGACCGTATCAGCGCACCCGCAGACTTCGTGGCGCCTGCCCCCGCAGACACGCTGCTGGCAGGCTTCCTCGACGATGTTGACCACGGTGTACCCTACGTAAAAGACATCAGCTACATCGGCAAGATGAAAGAATTCCGCCGCACAATTCCTTGGATGGACGACGATGCTTCAGGCTTCGGCGACAGCTACGGCAACTATGAAACGCAAGTTATTGCAGGAAATACGTTCGACTATCCCGCCATACATGGTGCAGCCATTCTTCAGGCAGGTTATTCTTTCGTATCATGTAGCGACGAAACGGTGGAGGAAGGCTCCGTAAGTATGAATGACTACGCCTACGCCGACCTCATCCTGGGCAAGGAATGCCAAACCAAGATGGGACGTGGCGGCGTGAAACCGTTGGAGTTCAAAACCTTCAGCCAGCCCATGCAGCAGGCCATCACTGCCTACTGTCGGCAGGGCGGAAGCCTCTTCGTCTCCGGCTCTTACGTCGGGACCGATCTGTGGAACAACCGCCTGACACAGCCCGACAAGGCCGACCAGAAGTTTGCCACCGAGGTGCTGAAATACCAATGGCGTGTCAACCAGGCTGCCGCCGAAGGACGTGTCAAGAGCGTTGCCTCTCCTTTTGGCAAGCCGAACGGTGACTATCGTTTCCACAACGAACTGAATGCAGATTGTTACGTGGTGGAAGCCCCTGACGCCATCGAACCGGCCTCACCCGACGCCTGCACCTTCATGCGCTACTCGGAAAACAACCTCAGCGCTGGTGTCGCCTACAAAGGTACCTACAAGACCTGCGTCTTAGGTTTCCCCTTCGAAACCCTCCGCACGGCTGAAGAACGGAACCGCCTGATGGAAGCCATCTTGACTTTCTTCGACGACGGAGAACAATAAATGATCCCAAACAAAACCTGAACAGATTATGAAACGAAATTGGCTCATCCTCCCACTACTGCTTGCCTGCCTCGCCCCACTGACGATGCAGGCCCAAAACAGATTCTTCCGCTTCGTACAGATTACGGACATCCACTTCGCACCCGGGAACCCTAACCCGACCGAAGACCTGCTGCGCACCGTTGCCCAAATCAACGCCACGGACAGCATCGACTTCGTGCTGGTAACGGGCGACTTGACCGACAATGGAGATCGCCTCTGCATGGAGCGCGTCAAGTCGTGCCTCGATCTGCTGAAAGCGCCCTACCACGTCGTCTTGGGCAACCACGAGACGAAGTGGAGCGAATCGGGCTGTACGGCCTTCGCCGACATTTACGGTGGCGAACGCTTCAAGTTCATGCACAAGGGCTTTCTCTTCCTTGGCTTCAACTCGGGACCGCTGATGCGCATGGCCTACGGACATGTAGTGCCGCAAGATATTCGCTGGATGACCGATGAAATGGAGAAGGCAGGCAAGGACACACCCGTCATCCTCGTCACACACTACCCCATGCTGGAGGGCGACGTGGACAACTGGTACGACGTGACCGACGCCGTGCGCCCCTACAATGTCCGTCTCTTCATCGGGGGACACTACCACCGTAACCGCCACCTGAGCTACGACGGCCTGCCAGGCATCCTGATGCGCAGCAATCTGCGCGACGCAGACGGCAAGCCGGGTTATGGCATCTACGAGGTGGGGCCGGATTCCATCCGCGTTTTCACCCAACGCATCGGCGAACCGAAGCAGCAATGGGCCGCCCTTTCGCTCACGCATTCCTACTATGACCATCAGGGAAGAGCCGAAAAATACCCTGACTATTCCGTCAACCAAGCGTATCCGCAGGTGAAAACCGCCTGGACGGTGCAGACCGGTGTGGGTATCTACTGCTCGCCTGCCACGGACGGCGAACGAGTGTTCGTTGCCGACGATCTGGGCCGCCTGACCGCCTACAGCCTGAAGAAAGGCAAACGCCTGTGGAGCTTCGCCGCTGAAAGACGCATCGTGGGCACTCCGGCCGTAGCAGAAGGCGTAGTGGTGTTCGGCTCGGCCGACAAGCGCGTCTACGGCGTGAGCGCCACGGATGGCAAACTACTCTGGACGCTCGAAGCCTCAGCACCCGTGTTGGGAGCCGCAGCCATCGCCGACGGCACGGCCTACATCGGTGCCAGCGACCACACCTTCCGCGCCATCGACCTGAAGAGCGGCAAGTTACTCTGGGCCTACACCGACGTGCAGGGTTATATTGAAACACGCCCGCTGCTGGCTGACGGCAAAGTCATCTTCGGTGCGTGGGACAACACGCTCTACGCCCTCGACCGACAGACGGGACGCGAGTGCTGGAAGTGGACACACGGCCTGCCGGGCATGCACTACTCGCCTGCCGCCGTATGGCCCGTGGAGGCTGACGACAAAGTGTTCATCGCCGACCCCAAACGTGCACTGACCGCCATTGACCTTCGGACGGGGAAAAGCGTCTGGCGCACCTTCCAGTCACAGGTGCGTGAGAGCGTCGGCCTGTCTGAAGACGGACAGCGCGTCTACGCCAAGACCATGAACGACAGCATCGTCTGCTACACAGCGCAGGGTGGTGAAGCCCGTCAACTCTGGGCCACGAACGCCGACTTCGGCTACGAGCACGCCCCCTCCATGCTGCCCGAAAAAGACGGCATCGTCTACGCCAGTACCAACGACGGACTGGTGTGCGCCTTGGACGGAAAGACAGGCCGCATTATATGGCAGCACAAGGTAGGCAACTCACTCATCAACACCGTCGTTCCACTGGAAGGGCGGCGCGTGCTGGTCAGCAGCACAGACGGTACCGTCACGCTGCTGCAAGCCAAGAAATAAGAAATGTATAACCGCTAAAAAATAACGATCATGAAACTGATTGACAGCTATCTCCTCTACACCGGAAACAGTGACATCGTACAAACTGTTGAAGGCCTGCAAGCCACCGGCCAGACCGGACAAATCACCCTCTTCGGCGCCGAAGCGCCCGCTGCCCTGCCCGCAGGCTGCAGCTTCCTCTCCGCCGCCGATCCTTTCGGCAGCCAAAGCCTGAAAGCCATCGCCGCACAGGCTGAAGCCCCCTACACCCTGCTCTACACCAAGGACACCATCCTCAGCCTGGGCATGTTCGCCCTGGAGCGCATGATGCGCATCCTGGAAGACAGCGGCGCCGCCATGGCCTACGCCGACCACTACCAGCTGAAGGACGGCCAGCAGACCATCGCCCCCGTCATCGACTACCAGCAAGGCTCGCTGCGCGACGACTTCGACTTCGGCTCCGTGCTCCTGCTCCGCACCGACGCCCTGAAGGAAGCCGCCGCCCGCATGAAGGCCGACTACCGCTTCGCCGGGCTCTACGACCTGCGCCTGAAGCTGTCGCAACGCGGCGAACTGGTACACATCAACGAATACCTCTACACCGAAGTGGAGAACGACACCCGCCGCAGCGGCGAGAAAATCTTCGACTACGTGGACCCGAAGAACCGCAACCGCCAGCTGGAGATGGAAGCAGCCTGCACCGAACACCTGAAGGAAGTGGGCGGCTACCTGAAGCCGGAGTTCGAACACATCGAGTTCGACCGCGGCGACTTCGAGTACGAAGCATCGGTCATCATCCCCGTGCGTAACCGCATCCGCACCATCCGCGATGCCATCCGCTCGGTACTCTCGCAGCAGGCCGACTTCCGGTTCAACCTCATCGTCATCGACAACCACTCCACCGACGGCACCACCGAAGCCATCGACGAGTTCAACAGCGACCCGCGCCTCATCCACCTCATCCCCGAGCGCAACGACTTGGGCATCGGCGGCTGCTGGAACCTGGGCGTACACCACCCGTGCTGCGGCAAGTTCGCCGTACAGCTGGACAGCGACGACGTCTACAAGGACGAGCACACGCTGGCCACGATGGTGCGCGCCTTCTACGAGCAGAACTGCGCAATGGTCGTAGGCACGTACATGATGACCAACTTCGACATGCAGATGATTCCGCCCGGCATCATCGACCACCGCGAATGGACGTCCGAGAACGGCCGCAACAACGCCCTGCGCATCAACGGCCTGGGAGCGCCCCGCGCCTTCTACACCCCCGTGCTGCGCGAGGTGAAGGTGCCCAACACCAGCTACGGCGAAGACTACGCGCTGGGCCTCGCCTTCTCGCGCCGCTTCCAGATAGGCCGCGTCTACGACGTCGTCTACCTCTGCCGCCGCTGGGACGACAACTCCGACGCCTCGCTCGACGTGGTGAAGATGAACGCCCACAACCTCTACAAGGACCGCATCCGCACCTGGGAATTGCAAGCACGCATCGCGCTGAACAGGTAGCCTATCGGGACAGGCAAGGCATCCGACGTCTCGGATGGGTCGACTATCGGGATTTTTGCCCCGTCCGACGTCTCGGAAGGCCCGACTATCGGGATTTTCTACCCGTCCGACGCCTCGGAAGGCCCGACTATCGGGATTTTCTACCCGTCCGACGCCTCGGATGGCCCAACTATCGGGATTTTCTACCCGTCCGACGCCTCGGATGGCCCGACTATCGGGATTTTCTACCCGTCCGACACCTCGGAAGGCCCGACTATCGGGATTTTCAACCCATCCGACGCCTCGGATGGCCCGACTATCGGGATAGGCAGCCCCTAACTAATAATAAAAGAACAGAAGCTATGACAACTTTGAACGAAAACGTACATCATCTGCTGGACCGCCAGCTCGCCGCCTGGGAAACGGCGCGCCGCAGCTACGACGCCCTCGCGGGCGTGCGCGTCAAGGAACTGGACGTGCGCGGCGTGCCCTACAAGGTGCAGTTCAACCCCGCCCGCATCGTCTCCTCCGGCGCCAAGGTCGACGCCCGGTCCATCAAGGAACGCCGCTGCTTCCTCTGCGCCGCCAACCGGCCCGCCGAACAGGAAGGCATCCCCTTCCTGGGCCACTACGAACTGCTGGTGAATCCCTTCCCCATCTTCCCGCGCCACCTCACCGTGCCCGAGACCGGCCACGTGCCCCAGCTCATCGCCCACCGCTTTGCCGACATGCTGGAGCTGGCCCGGGAGCTGACGGACTTCACCATCTTCTACAACGGCCCGCGCTGCGGCGCCTCCGCCCCAGACCATGCCCACTTCCAGGCGGGCAGCCGCGGCTTCATGCCCATCGAGGCCGACTGGCGCATGCGGACAGACGAGACGGTGGTGCAGACCGACCACGCCACGCTCTACAGCCTGGCCGACGCCCCGCGCACGACGCTTGTCATCGACACCGACGACGCCCGTGAAGCCTGCCGCCTCTTCCAGGCCATCTATCAGGCCCTGCCCGTGCCCGAAAATGACGAAGAGCCCATGATGAACGTCCTAGCCCTCTACAAGTCCGCCCGCTGGACGGTCTTCGTCTTCCCCCGCGCCAAGCACCGCCCCGCCTGCTACACGGCCGAAGGCGACGCCCGCCTGCTCAGCAGCCCCGCGTCGGTCGACCTCGGCGGCGTGTTCATCACCCCCGTCGAGCAGGACTTCCAAAAAATCACCGCCGACGACGTGGCGCAAATCCTGAGTGAGGTCTGTCTTTCGCCCGAAGCCTTCGCCCGGGTGAAGGAGCACATCCGTAACGCAATCCATTAATGAGAAACCGAGATACCATGAACGAACCCTACGTACACGTCGGAATCGTATTCGACCCCCAAATAGAATTTACATTGCTGACTCCCTACCAGCAAGACGGCCGGAAGGTCGACGGTCATCAGACCGTCACCTTCGACCACGGCCGCATCCTGTGGCAAGGCCGCCTCTACGACGAACTACTCTTCGAGCCCGAGGACGAACCGACGGCCTCGTTCGAGCTGCACGGCGTTACCATCGGCATCAACTTCCACTGGGAGCGCAAAGAAGACCAGCGTTTCCAGGGCGCCCTGCGCATCATCGTAGAAAACAACCACCTGACCGCCGTCAACGTCATCCGTGTGGAAGACTACCTGACGAGCGTCATCTCCAGTGAAATGAGTGCCACCGCCTCGCTGGAATTGCTGAAGGCCCATGCGGTGATTTCGAGGAGCTGGCTGCTGGCCCAAATCAACAAGAACAAGGAAATCGCATCCAAACATACAGACTACTCGGCCTGCACGCAAACCGACGACGAACTCATCCGATGGTTCGACCGCGAAGACCACACCCGCTTCGACGTCTGCGCCGACGACCACTGCCAGCGCTACCAGGGCATCACCCGCGCCTCGACCGACATCGTGCGCCAGGCCATCCGGGCCACCCGCGGACAAGTGCTGACATCCGACGGCCGAATCTGCGACGCCCGCTTCTCCAAGTGCTGCGGCGGTGCCTTCGAAGAGTTCCAGTACTGCTGGGAAAACACGCCCTACCCCTACCTGCGCAAGCAGCTCGACCGCCGCATCCGTCAGGGCCAGACCACCATCCCCGACCCCACCCTGCCCGACCTCACCGTCGAAGCAGAAGCCGACCGCTGGATACGCACCTCGCCCGAGGCCTTCTGCAACACCACGGACAAGCATATTCTCTCGCAGGTACTTAACAACTACGACCAGGAGACAACCGACTTCTACCGTTGGCGAGTGGAATACACACAGAAAGAACTGTCGGCCCTCATCCTGAAGCGTTCGGGCGTGGATTACGGACAGATCGTCGACCTCGTACCCGTGGCCCGCGGCACTAGCGGACGACTATGGAAACTGAAGATTGTGGGCACCAAACGCACCCTGACCATTGGCAAGGAGCTGGAGATACGCCGCACGCTGTCGCCATCGCACCTCTACAGCTCGGCCTTCGTGGTGGACAAGCACGATCTTTCACCTGAAGGTATCCCTGGACGCTTCACCCTCATCGGAGCCGGCTGGGGACACGGCGTAGGTCTCTGCCAGATAGGCGCTGCCGTCATGGGTGAACAGGGCTACAAGTACGACGAGATATTGCTGCACTACTATATCGGAGCCAACATAGAAAAAATCTATTCATAAATAAACATACATACGAATCATGAACTTACAGACAAGAAATATTAGTCCTTGGGCGTGGGTCCCCACCCTGTACTTTGCCCAAGGTATTCCCTACTTCATCGTGAACAACATCTCCGTGATGATGTTCACCAAGATGGGCGTACCCAACGGAGAGATGGCCCTGTTCACCAGCCTGCTCTACCTGCCGTGGACCATCAAGCCCTTCTGGAGCCCGTTTGTAGACATCATCAAAACCAAGCGCTGGTGGACAATAGCTATGCAGGTCCTGATGTCCGTTGCCTTCATCCTGCTGACGCTGGCCATCCCGCGGCCAGACGAAGCAGACATCGCTGCCGGCACGACCCATATTAGCCTTTTCACCTTCACATTGGTCCTGTTCATCATCACTGCCTTCGCCTCGGCCACCCACGACATTGCCGCCGACGGCTTCTACATGCTGGCGCTGAAGCAGAGTGACCAAGCCGCTTTTGTAGGCATCCGAAGCACGTTCTACCGTCTGGCCTCCATTTTCGGTCAGGGCGTACTCGTGGCCATTGCCGGTGCCATCGAGCTGAAGACGAAAGACATTCCGCTGTCGTGGACCATCACGATGCTTGTCACCGCTGTCCTGTTCAGCCTGGTAACGTTCTATCATATCTTCGTGATACCCAAGCCCGCTTCAGATAAACCCACGCTGGCAGCCGGTACTGCCAGTGCCAAAGCCATCTTCCGGGAGTTCGGGCGTACCTTCGCCACCTACTTCACCAAACCGGGCGTCCTGCTGGCCATCGTGTTCATGCTGCTCTACCGCCTGCCGGAGGCGTTCCTCATCAAGATGTGCATGCCCTTCCTCGTAGCTTCCAAGGCATCAGGCGGACTGGAGCTGTCCACCGCCGAAGTGGGTATCGTATATGGTACCATCGGCGTCATCTTCCTCACCCTGGGTGGTATCCTGGGCGGACTGTTCGCCTCGCGCCTCGGCCTGAAGAAGTCCATTTGGTGGATGGCTGGCTGCATGACTCTGCCGTGCCTGACGTTTGTCTACCTGGCCATCGCCCAGCCTGACAACGTAGTCATCATTTCCACCGCCATTGCCATCGAGCAGTTCGGTTACGGCTTCGGTTTCACGGCCTATATGCTCTACATGATGTACTTCTCCGAAGGCGAGTTCAAGACCTCGCACTATGCCATCTGCACAGCCTTTATGGCGCTGAGCATGATGATACCGGGCATGTTCGCCGGATATATACAGGAAGCCATCGGATACACGGACTTCTTCTGGCTAGTAATGGTGTGCTGCATTGCCACGGTCATCGTCACCTTCTTCGTGGACAGGAAGATTGATCTGGAATATGGAAAGAAATGAAAACAGATTATCATTATTATAGAATAGGACGACCATGAACAAGAATAGAAAGAATATACTTACATCCGGAGTAAGGCTTGAGAAGACTCTCCTGCTCCTCTTCCTGTGCCTCTCCCTCGGCGCACAGGCTCAGAAAATACACATCAAAACAGGGATTGAAGTACTGAAATCACAGAATTTCCGTTGCCTGGAGGGTAAACGTGTGGGACTCATCACCAACCCTACGGGCGTGGACAACGAGCTGCGCTCCACCATTGATATCCTGCACGAAGCGCCGAACGTCAACCTCGTGGCCCTTTACGGACCGGAACACGGTGTGCGCGGCGACGTACATGCAGGCGACCACGTATCCGACCAGCGCGACCCCGCCACCGGCTTGCCCGTCTATTCACTCTACGGCAAAACGCGCAAGGCCACGCCCGAGATGCTGAAGGACGTCGATGTGCTGGTATATGATATTCAGGACATCGGCTGTCGCTCATTCACCTATATCAGCACGCTGGGACTGGCTATGGAAGCCGCTGCCGAAAACGGCAAGGAGCTCATCGTGCTGGACCGCCCCAACCCGCTAGGCGGACTAAAAATAGAAGGCAACCTGACGGAGGATGACTGCATCTCCTTCGTCAGCCAGTTCAAGATACCCTACGTCTATGGCCTTACCTGTGGCGAGCTGGCCCTGATGCTCAACGGTGAACGTATGCTGACGGGCGGTGTGCAGTGCAATCTGACGGTCATCAAGATGAAGGGCTGGAAGCGACGCATGGATTACACGGCCACGGGACTGCAATGGATTCCCTCGTCACCCCACATTCCACACCCTCACTCGGCCTTCTTCTACCCCGTGAGCGGCATCCTGGGAGAATTGGGCTACATGTCCATCGGCGTGGGCTACACCATCCCCTTCCAGATGTTCGCCGCCCCTTGGGCCGAGGCTGACAAGCTAGCCGACGCACTGAACGCCCTGCACGTGCCCGGCGTCATCTTCCGCCCCATCTACCTGAAGCCCTTCTACAGCATAGGACAGGGACAGCAGCTGCAAGGCGTACAGGTGCACATCACCGACTACGCCCGCGCGCCGCTCAGCCCCCTGCAGTTCCTCGTAATGCAGGAAGTAGCCCGTCTGTGGCCCGACCGCGCCGTCTTCGACCATGCCGACAAGGGCCGCTTCGCGATGTTCGACAAGGTGTGCGGTTCGCGCCAGATACGCGAACGCTTCACGAAAACCAACCGCTGGGAGGACATACGGCCCTACTGGGAGAAGGACGTGGAGAGTTTCCGCCGACTGTCTAAAAAGTATTACTTATACCGATAAGTCTAAAAAAGACAATGATATGAAAGAACCTTATTTATCGTTCCTGCACGAAGCCTTGCGCTTCATCCCGCAGGAGCGGATCTATACTGACGAACTGCGATGCCTGGCCTGGGGCACGGATGCAGGCTTCTACCGCCTCGTCCCGCAGATAGTCGTCCGTTCGGACAGCGAATACGAAGTGTCCGAGCTGCTCCGTCTGGCCGACCGCCTGAAACTGCCCGTCACTTTCCGTGCTGCAGGTACAAGCCTTTCCGGTCAGTCCATTAGCGATTCTATCCTCATCGTCGCTGGGAAACACTGGGAACAATATTCCATCAGCCCTAATGGTAACCAGATTACTCTCCAACCCGGTATCGTAGGACAACGCGTCAACGAATTACTGGCTCCCTACGGACGTAAGTTTGCCCCCGACCCAGCGTCGGTAAAGAGTGCTATGGTAGGTGGCATCGTAATGAACAACGCCTCGGGTATGAACTGTGGTACACATGCCAACAGCGACCGCGTAATGCTCTCGGCCCGCATCATTCTGGCCGACGGTACGGTACTCGACACAGGCGATCCTATAAGCCGCGCCGGCTTCGAAGTAACGCATCGCGACTTTATCCGAGGCATCTGCCACCTGCGCGATCGCATCCATGCCAATCCCAAGCTATTGGAGCGCATCCGTTACAAATATGCCATCAAGAATGTCACAGGCCTCAACCTCCTGCCCTTCGTCTGCTTCGATGACCCATTCGACATCATCGCCCACCTGATGGTAGGCAGCGAAGGTACCTTGGCCTTCCTCTCGCAAGTAACCATGCGCACCGAGTACGACCACCCCTATAAGGCCAGCGCAATGGTTTACTTTACGGACATCCGCGAGGCATGCCGTGCAGTAGTGACTATGAAGAAACTGACCGATTCGAAGGAAGAGTGGATTGTAAAGGGTGCAGAGCTGCTGGACTACAAAAGCCTGTCGTCCGTAGACGACCCTATATACATAAAGTATAAAGGAGAAGTCACCGACCCGTCGGGCCTCACCGCCGTATTGACCGAAACCAAGGCCCGCACGCCCGAAGAGCTGAAGGCCCGCATTGCCACCATTGAGCAAACGCTCTCAGCCTTCCGTACCTACATCCCCGTGCACTTTACCGACAACCCGGCAGAGTACGGTAAATACTGGGCCATCCGTTCTGGCATTTTCCCCAGCGTGGGAGGCACGCGCCGTCCCGGCACCACTTGCCTCATCGAAGATGTGGCCTTCCATATCGAAGACCTGCCCGAAGCCACCGCTGACCTGCAGGCCCTCATCGCCCGCCACGGCTACGACGACGCCTGCATCTACGGACACGCACTAGAGGGAAACTATCACTTCATCCTCAATCAAAGCTTCTCTACCCAAGCGGAAGTGGACCGTTATGAGACACTGATGGAGGACGTCAAGACGCTGGTAGTAGACAAGTACGACGGCTCCCTGAAGGCCGAACACGGCACAGGTCGCAACATGGCCCCCTACGTTCGTTACGAGTGGGGCGACGAGGCCTACGAGGTGATGAAATCCGTGAAGCAGCTCTTTGACCCCAAAGGCCTGCTCAATCCCGGTGTCATCTTCAATGATGATCCCAAATGTCACCTGAAGCACTTCAAGCCATTGCCAATGATAACAGATGACAAAGGTCATGCCTCATTATCAAAAATCAACCGCTGCATTGAATGTGGCTTCTGTGAAGTAAACTGCCTGTCGTGCGGCTTCACCCTCTCATCGCGCCAGCGCATCGTTATCCAACGTGAGTTGGCTCGTCTGCGTCAGGAAGGCAATGACCCGGCACGTCTTGCCCTGCTGGAGAAACAATATCATTACCTGGGTAACCAAACCTGTGCAGGCGATGGGCTCTGCTCAATGTCGTGTCCTATGAGCATCAATACAGGCGATTTGACTCATCTTGTACGTCAACGCCTCCTGCCTCCTGACAGTCTTGGCTACAAGGCAGGAAACTATGCTTCCCGCCACTTTGCCGGCATCAAAGGTGCACTACGTCCCGTACTCACCCTGGCCGATACCGCCCACGTCATACTGGGCACCGCTGCCATGAGCAAACTGACACATGGCATGCACACTCTCCTGGGTATCCCACAATGGTCACCGGCAATGCCGAAAGCATTCAAGCCTGAACAGCCTCAACCTTCTAACGAAAGAGGAGACTGTGAAGCTGTCGTTTACTTCCCCAGCTGCATCAACCAGACTATGGGACTTGCCCGCAAATCACCAGTCGAACAAGCACTGGTCAACAAGATGGTAGCCCTACTCCACAAGGCAGGCTACCGTGTCATCTTCCCCAAGGACATGGAGAAACTGTGTTGCGGTACCATCTGGGAAAGCAAAGGAATGATGGACATCGCCGACCGCAAAACGCACGAACTGGAAGAGGCTTTATGGAAAGCCAGCGAACAAGGACGATACCCCGTACTCTGCGACCAAAGTCCTTGTCTCCACCGTATGCGCGAAACCATTCACCGCATGAAGCTTTACGAGCCGGCTGAGTTCATTTACACCTTCCTTCGTTCCCGTCTTGTGTTCAAACCCGTCGACCGCCCTGTGGCCCTGCACATCACGTGCTCCATGCGCAAGATGGGACTTGCCGATACGCTCATCGCCCTGGCTCGTCTATGTTCTACGCAGGTATTCGTACCCGAGGAAGTGGGTTGCTGCGGTTTCGCAGGCGACCGTGGTTTTACGCATCCTGAACTGAATGCCTATGCTCTGCGTAAACTCCGTCCGCAAATAGAAGAACGCAATATCCAGATAGGTTACAGCAATAGCCGCACGTGTGAGATCGGCCTAACCACTAATTCTGGCATCCCATATGTATCGATAGCCTATCTGGTAGATGAATGTACAACCGCTAAAGACAAAAAGGAGGAACAATCATTATGACCCAACAGCAAACCAACAGCAAACGTATTCTCGCCCTTGATATTCTGCGAGGAATTACTATCGCCGGCATGATCCTGGTAAATAATCCCGGCTCATGGGGACACATCTACGCTCCTCTGCGTCATGCCGAATGGAACGGGTTGACACCAACCGACTTGGTGTTCCCTTTCTTCATGTTCATCATGGGCATATCGACCTACATTTCATTGAAGAAATACAATTTTACTTACAGCCACGCCACACTCCGGAAGATTCTGCGACGTACTGTCGTCATCTTTATCATCGGTATGGCTATCGGCTGGTTCTCGCGTTTCTGCTACTACTGGTCCTCTGCCCCCGACGACCTGAGCTTTGGGCAAAACCTGTGGGCATCGGTATGGACATTCGACCGCATGCGCATTCTGGGTGTCATGCAGCGCCTGGCTCTATGCTACTGCGCCGCTTCCATCGTGGCTCTTACGATGAAGCATAGCCGCATCCCCTACCTCATCGCCACGCTCCTCGTGGGCTACTTTGTTCTGCTGATGTGTGGCAACGGTTTTGCCTACAACGAAACTAATATTCTGTCCGTCGTAGACCGTGCCGTCCTTACCCCTGCCCATATGTATAAAGACAACGGAATCGATCCTGAGGGCCTGCTGAGCACTATTCCCTCCATCGCTCACGTACTGCTGGGCTTCTGTGTGGGCCGTATGATGCTGGGCGACAAGAAGGCAGCCAGCCGCAGCCGCGAAGAAGTACTCCAATCGCATCTCGTCAAACTGTTCCTGGTAGGTACCATTCTCACCTTCAGCGGCTTGCTGTTGAGCTACGGATGCCCGCTCAATAAGAAGATATGGTCGCCCACTTTTGTACTTACTACCTGTGGACTGGCATCCAGCTTGCTGGCCTTACTCATCTGGATTATTGACGTAAAGGGATATAAACGCTGGAGCCTGTTCTTCGAATCGTTTGGCGTGAATCCATTGTTCATGTACGTGCTAGGCGGTGTGTTGGGCATTCTGTTCGGAAGCATCCACCTGCCTTGGGGTGATGGCAGCATTTCCATCCACGGCCTGCTTTACGACAAGATAATGCAACCGATTTTTGGTGATACTGGCGGCTCACTGATTTATGCGCTGGTATTCGTCGCTATCAACTGGTGCATCGGATACCAACTGTACAAAAGAAAAATATATATTAAGATATAAACTTTATTACTATGATACTGATAGCAGACAGCGGCTCTACCAAGACCGACTGGTGTTTGGTCGAGCATGGAGAAGTTCTCCAACAGATTTTTACGAAAGGTACCAATCCCTTTTTCCAAAGTGAAGAAGAGATCAGTAACGAGATAGCGACTGCTCTTCTGCCCCAGCTACAGGCCAGTGAACTGGATGCAGTCTACTTCTACGGTGCAGGATGCGCTTTTCCAGATAAGATAGAAACTGTTCGCCGGGCCATTCTCCGACACCTACACGTTAAGGAACAAGTAGAGGTTAGTACCGATATGCTGGCCGCTGCCCGCAGTCTGTGCGGACACCACGCAGGCATTGCCTGCATCATGGGCACGGGCTCCAACTCGTGCTACTACGATGGCGGGAAGATTGTGCAAAACGTATCTCCTCTTGGTTTTATCCTGGGTGACGAAGGTAGCGGTGCCTGCCTGGGCAAACTATTGGTAGGCGACATCCTAAAAAATCAGATGACGCCGGAACTGAAGGAGAAATTCCTCAGCCAGTTCAACCTGACCCCAGCCGACATCATCGACCGCGTCTACCGCAAGCCGTTCCCCAACCGTTTCCTGGCCAGCCTGTCACCCTTCCTGGCACAAAACCTTAACGAACCTTGCGTACATAACCTCGTCCTGAACAGCTTCAAATCGTTCCTGAAACGTAACGTCATGCAATATGATTACACAAGCCATGAAGTCCACTTCATTGGTTCCGTAGCCTACTACTACAAAGACGTGCTGGCACAAGCCGCCGACGAAATGGGCATCCGTTTGGGCACCATCCTCAAGAGTCCTATGGAAGGCCTCATCGCCTACCACCGTTAACTATTAACCACTAACCGATTATACAAGAATATGGCATTCATCAAGATTTCAGAGCAACCTTCGCTCTACAACGACTTGGAAAAGAAGTCTGTCCGCGAAATACTGGAAGATATCAATACTGAAGACCAGAAAGTAGCCCTGGCCGTACAAAAGGCCATCCCGCAGATAGAAAAACTAGTAACCCAGATTGTACCCCGCATGAAGCAGGGTGGCCGCATCTTCTACATGGGAGCCGGTACCAGCGGACGTCTGGGTGTACTCGACGCTTCAGAAATACCGCCCACATTCGGCATGCCGAACACGTTGGTTATCGGCCTCATTGCCGGAGGCGACACGGCTCTACGCAATCCTGTAGAGAATGCCGAAGACGACATTCACCGCGGCTGGGAGGAACTGGTGGAACGTAACATCACGACCAAGGACACCGTCATCGGCATTGCCGCATCGGGTACCACCCCCTACGTCATTGGCGCCCTGCACGAAGCCCGCGAACATGGTATCCTGACCGCCTGTATTACCAGCAATCCCGACTCGCCCATGGCTGCCGAGGCTGATGTCCCCATCGAAATGATTGTAGGACCGGAATACGTCACCGGCAGCTCGCGCATGAAGTCGGGTACGGGACAAAAAATGATTCTGAACATGATTACAACTTCAGTTATGATCCAACTGGGGCGCGTCAAAGGCAACAAGATGGTCAACATGCAGCTAAGCAATAAGAAGCTGGTGGACCGCGGCACCCGTATGCTGGTCGAAGAACTCGGTCTGGACTACGGAAAAGCCAAAGCCTTGTTGTTGATGCACGGTTCTGTAAAGAAAGCCGTAGATGCCTATCGCGAAGGAAAACAATAACCCAATATGCATGACCTCATGAAAACTCTTTGTCTGATTCTCTCCTGCCTGTTGGGATTTGCTGCCGTTAGTGCACAACCACTCCAGCGTGTAGCTCCCGAGCAGGTCGGCATGGACTCGCAACGGCTTTTGTGGGCCGACGAGGCAATCAACCAGGCCATCGCCCAAAAAGAAATACCGGGAGCTGTACTGGCTGTCGTACGTCACGGCAAGATGGCCTATCTGAAGGCCTATGGTAATAAGAGCCTGGTACCTAAGGTAGAACCGATGACCACCGCCACCGTATTCGACATGGCTTCGTGCAGCAAGTCCATGTCTACTGCGATTTGTGTCATGATTCTGGCTGAACAAGGTAAATTGCGTATGCTCGACCCCGTAAATCTCTATCTCCCCGACTTCCAGAACTGGCAGAGCGAAGACGGCAAGGAAACGCAGGTCATCCGCATCCAGGACCTGATGACGCACACTTCCGGCCTGCCACCCTATGCTGACGTACAGAAATTGAGCAAGGAACACGGCATCCTCAACCCCGGGGCGCTGATGGAATACATTGCCACCTGCCCGCGCGATTTCCGTCCGCAGACCGACTTCCAGTACAGCTGCCTGAACTTCATTACCCTGCAACACATCGTGGAAACCGTCAGCGGGCAATCGCTCCGGGATTTCGCCCACGAACACATTTTCGACGTGCTGGGCATGAAGCACACCGATTACCTGCCTTGCACACAAGATAAAAAAGGCAACTGGGTGAATACTGAGGAATTGCCGGAATGGGCCTCCCTCATCGCTCCTACCGAACAGCAAGCCAACGGACAGGTATTGCGCGGACAAGTACACGACCCGCTGGCCCGCATCATGAACGGAGGCATCAGCGGCAATGCAGGTGTCTTCTCCTGCGCTGAAGACATCGCCGTGCTCTGCGCCGCCCTCCAGAACGGTGGCGAGTGGAATGGCCGGCGCATCCTGAGTCCGCAGGGTGTGAAAGCCATGCGCACTGTTCCCCGCGCCGTGTCCTCCATCGGCCGCACACTGGGCTGGGACAGTTTCACCGCCTACGCTTCGAACAACGGCGACCTCTTCAGCCCGAACACTTACAGCCACACAGGCTATACAGGTACCAGCATCGTCATCGATCCTGACACGGACACGAGCGTCATCCTGCTCATCAACGCCGTGCATCCCGAAGACGGACACAGCGTGGTGCGCCTGCGCTCGCTGGTGTCGAACGCCGTGGCGGCCTCCATCCTCGACCAAGAAGGCATGGCGCCCTACCACGCCCACTATTACGAACGTTTCCTGCAATTCATGGACGAGCCGCCCATTACGACGGAAGATATCGTAATGCTGGGCAACAGCCTGACCGAAAACGGAGGCGACTGGGGCAAACGGCTGGGACGGAAACACGTGGTGAACCGCGGTATCATCGGCGACGAGGTGATGGGTGTCTACCGACGCCTCCACCAGATTCTGCCCGGACAGCCGCGCGAACTGTTCCTGATGATCGGTATTAATGACGTGTCCCACGGACTGACGGCCGACAGCATCGCCGACCTCATTCGTCTCACCGTGGAACGCATCCGCCGCGAGTCGCCGCAGACCCGGCTCCACCTGCAAAGCCTGCTGCCCATCAACGAAAGCTTCGGCCGCTACCGCCTGCTGACGGGCAAGACCGAACTCGTGCCGGAAATAAACGCCCACCTGAAGAAGCTCGCCCACGAACAGCAGATTGACTTCGTCGACCTCTTCCCGCTCTTCACCGAGAAAGGGACACACGTCCTGCGTAAAGAACTGAGCACCGACGGCCTGCACCTCAACGAGAAAGGTTACAAAATCTGGGCAAAGGAACTGAAAAAACGGTGGTAACCCTTCCCCACCGAAAACGAGAAAGGCTTGCCGGCAGCATCGATGCTACCGCAAGCCTTTTTTCTATCCGTGCAACTTCTAAAAGTTGTCTCAATCTTCGTCTTCTACGATTTCTACAAAATCTACATCAAAAGTCAAGACTGAATATCCTGGAATATTATTTTTACCAGATTCACCATAGGCACCTTCCCAAGGGAAATACATCAACCACCGTTCCCCTTCACGCATAAACTGTATCGGATCAGTCCAAAGCCATCCCGACACCGTGAAATCACGAGGGGCATCAAACTCTGTAGGATTTTTATCACCTGACAAAATCTGATCTACAGCCGTATATCCGTCAAAATTCCCTTCAAACACATCACCCGTTATCAAAGAGCCACAATAGTAAAGGCTTGTAGTTTCTGTATAAAGAGCTCTTCTACCCGACGGATTAGCTTTGACTTTCCGGCAATAGACATATACCGCACGTCCTGAAACACTAGCAGAGTTCAACATTACTTTAAACATTTTCCCAACGGGCATATTCAAAGCATCTTCCTCAGTCGCTACAAGCACATCTCCCGTCTCGCGAGCGATGGAGTCGATGAAAGCCTCATTGCGCGCCTGCCAGTTGTCGTACTTGCTGGCCTCCTGCACCTCCTCGCACGAAGCGAAGAGCAGGGCAGCCAGGGGCAACAGGAAGCAAAGGATCTTGCGTATTCTTCTCATAGAATTCTTCATTATCAATTATCAATTCTCCATTCTCAAAGTGTCTTGAGCAACGACGTGATGCTGACACGGTCGGCAATCAGACGGTCGAGGTCGGCGATGGCCACGCGCTCCTGCTTCATGGTGTCGCGGTCGCGCAGCGTGACGCAGCCGTCTTCCAGCGTCTGGTGGTCAACGGTAACGCAGTAGGGCGTACCGATGGCGTCCTGACGACGGTAGCGCTTGCCGATGGAGTCTTTCTCGTCGTACTGGCAATTGAAGTGGAACTTCAGTGAGTCGATAATCTCGCGTGCCTTCTCGGGCAGTCCGTCTTTCTTGACGAGCGGCATCACAGCCAGTTTCACCGGAGCCAGGGCAGCAGGCAATTTCAGCACTACGCGGCTTTCGCCGTTCTCCAGCTGCTCTTCCTTATAAGAAGCAGACATGATGCTGAGGAACATGCGGTCGACGCCGATGGAGGTCTCGATGACGTACGGCGTGTAGCTCTCGTTCGTTTCGGGATCGAAGTACTTGATGTTCTTGCCCGAGAACTTCTCATGCTGGGAGAGGTCGAAGTTGGTGCGGCTGTGGATACCTTCCACTTCCTTGAAGCCGAAGGGCATCAGGAATTCGATGTCCGTGGCGGCGTTGGCGTAGTGGGCCAGTTTTTCGTGGTCGTGGTAGCGGTAGTGGTCGTCGCCGAAGCCCAGGGCCTTGTGCCACTTCAGGCGGATTTCTTTCCACTTCTTGAACCACTCCAGCTCGGTGCCGGGTTTTACGAAGAACTGCATCTCCATCTGTTCGAACTCGCGCATGCGGAAGATGAACTGGCGGGCCACGATTTCGTTGCGGAAGGCCTTACCGATCTGTGCGATACCGAAGGGGATTTTCATGCGGCCCGTCTTCTGCACGTTCAGATAGTTGACGAAGATGCCCTGCGCCGTCTCGGGACGGAGGTACACCTTCATGGAACCGTCGGCCGTAGAACCCATTTCGGTAGAGAACATCAGATTGAACTGGCGTACTTCGGTCCAGTTCTTCGTACCGCTGATGGGGCAGACGATTTCTTCGTCGAGGATGATCTGGCGCAGCTCGTTCAGGTCCGGTCCGGCGTTCATGGCCTTGGCATAACGTTCATGCAGGGCATCACGCTTCTGCTGGTGCTCCAGCACACGGGCGTTGGTCGAGCGGAACTGGGCCTCGTCGAAGGCGTCGCCGAACTTCTTGGCAGCCTTGGCCACTTCCTTGTTTATCTTTTCGTCGTACTTGGCTATCTGGTCTTCGATGAGCACGTCGGCGCGGTAGCGCTTCTTCGAATCGCGGTTATCGATAAGGGGATCGTTGAATGCGTCCACGTGTCCGCTGGCTTTCCAGATCGTGGGGTGCATGAAGATGGCCGAGTCGATGCCCACGATGTTCTCGTGGAGCAGCACCATGCTCTGCCACCAGTATTGCTTGATATTGTTCTTCAGTTCCACACCGTTCTGTCCGTAGTCGTATACGGCTCCCAGTCCGTCGTAGATTTCGCTGCTGGGAAACACAAAACCATACTCCTTGCAATGTGATACAAGTTTCTTAAAAACGTCTTCTTGTGCCATTTTCGTAAAATATTGATTAATTTTAT